>Ga0075441_10000196_pt1 | contig 30198 bp, 47 predicted proteins | sample CoawatmetaG00DNA_FD_71582 | JGI IMG/M metagenome (GOLD analysis project Ga0075441, IMG submission 71582) | Marine microbial communities from the West Antarctic Peninsula - Coastal water metaG002-DNA | ecosystem: Environmental > Aquatic > Marine > Coastal | place: Atlantic Ocean: West Antarctic...
TCAGAAGTATTAAAACATATTTCAGCTATTGCTAAAAAATCACAAATAGCAATTTCAATACCACAATCAAGCATTAAGCAATTATCAGCTTAAATTAACTAGCCCTATGTTATGAGCATAGGGCATTAAAGGATTTATGGATTGGATAGATAAAGACACTATTAGTATTCAATGGAGTACGCTAGATGTTAAGCAGCAATTAAAAGATAGAAATAAAAAAGAAAAATTAAATATTAAAGAATGTAGAGAAGTTTTATCAAGATGTTTAAGAAGACATGACGCTACAATGGGCTTATCTTGGGATATTATGGATATACATATTGATGATGTAATTGAAGAGAGGGATAAAAAAAATGACTAAAAATTTAAAAACAGAATATTATAGTGAAAGTAGGCATGATTGGATTGATGTAGAAACTATGTCAGATCGTCATGTTAGAAGAGCATTTATTAAAATGTGTAAAAAACAACCTACTTATGAAGTTATAAAAGAAGAGTTAAGATGTACTGAATTAAAGCTAGAAAAAATTAAAGAGGTTTTAAAATGGGGATAATCACACCAGAAAAATGGTCATTTAATGATTTCTCAATTATGGAGAAAGGTAAAATAAAACTTCATTTGTGGGATTACCATAAATGGTGCACATTAGATGTTAAACCAGAAAATATATTTAGTCGTTCAACTTTTCTTGTAAGTGCCATGACTAAAGACCAGAGAAAAATACATAGATGTTTAGTATTTAATTATCATTTAGAAGAGGCAGAGGATAGTACCATTGAATATATGAGTAATAGCCCTTTTGTTTTAAAAACCATAAAAAATAAATATGATAATGATGTTGAGAAATATATGGATAATTCCAGAGGGCGTTTTCATTGTCAGTATAGCCATTGTAGAATTGACCTAGAAGATAAGCAATATATAGCGTTAAAAAAGAGTTAATTTTTACTTTGACTTATCTTATTAAATAACTTATTAATGGGAGATATAACATAAGTTATATAAAACTAAAATAAGGAAAATAAAAATGAGCAATACAATAAAAAAAACTCAAGATATATTAGCCCTAAAATTAGACGCTAAAGCCTTTAAATATATTGAGATTACAGATCAAATAAGAGAGTTAACAAAAATAAGAACTGCCTTAAAAGATGAGTTAGTTCCAGTTATTGAGAACTTTAAAGATAAGAGAAAAAACTTTAAAGATATCAAGATTGGTAAAACTACTGTTGATTTCTTTTTAGAAGTGCTAGAAAAAGATATTAATAGGTTTGATACAACTACCTTTAAAAAAGATGAGCCCAGTCTTTATACAGACTATTTAAAATCATCTACTTCTATTGAGTTAAAAGGTAAAATACTTTCATGAAAAATAGCTATAAAGGTTATTGGTTCTGCTGTGAAACAATCTTTAGAAAAGAGATTGAAAACATATTGAACCCTAGAAAGTGGATTTTATTAATTGAAAGCAAAGCAAATAGTAAAACTCATGCAGTTGATTTAACCGATAAAATGACAATGGGGGAAGTTTTGGAACTAGCCTATAAAGAAATTGATAGACTAGTAATGGAAGAGAGTAAACAAGCATAAGTATTGATCTGCACCTATTATTGACCTATTAATAATGGGTGCAAACTAAAGAATCAAAGCTATGGAATAAGATCAAACTATTAAAGTTAAAAGGTCAAATTTTTCGCATAGAATCTAATACAATCAATGGAATACCAGATGTTTATTGGCTTATAAATGGTAGGTCTATTTGGATTGAACTCAAAGCAAATAATATCAAGAATTGTAATCTATCAAAGTGGCAATTTAATTGGCATTTAAAACATAATACCAATGGTGGCAGGGCATATATTTTGTGCCTAAAGCCCCACTTGGAGTGGGGCTTCCAAATTCTCGAGGTGCGTGAGCCGAGAACCTTGGTTCTTTTAAAAAGTTTCCAGAACCTTGATGAAGTTTTTAAATTTCTAGCACCATGAACCACGCCTCTTGGCTCTGAAACCTTGAAGAGCCTATGAGGGTTTTTTCGTTTGCGTTTAGCATTAGTACATGGGGAAACCTTGAAGAGCCTATGAGGGTTTTTTCTCTTCTATTTTACATTAGTAGTTTCAAAATCTTGAAGTGCCATTGAGGAAATTTTTCGTTTTGTTTAGCATTAGTAAGGCAGTAATTTTTTTTAAATTTTTTTAGAAGGCCCTGGAGCTGGTGAGCTCTATATATAAAGAATAAAAAACTTTTAAAATAAGTAAAAGATTTATTGACAGGGTAACCAGTCCCATGTTAATGAGATGCTTAACTAAAATGGAGATAAAAAAATGAATAAAAAACAGGCTACAAAATGGGCTTTATCAAAAGATAACCCAAACCACGAAAAAAACAAATTGCAAGGCGGCTGGACCGAGAAGGAAGCAGCTGAAGCGGATGCAGCGGCAAGCTTTGGTTTTGATCGTTCGGACTTTACTGATACTGGAGAAGATCTTCAGGAACTTAAAGAAATAGTGGAGGGTAACTGATGCCATTATTAAATTATTACAGTCAAACTAAAATGGCTAAGGGTGAGAAATTCGGATATAAAACCGCAATTCTACATTTAGCCCCTTATAATATGAGCGGTAAAAATGTTTGCCCTAAGGCCGTGACTGGTCCTGGAGGATGTGTTGACCCCTGTTTAAATACATCAGGACGGGGCCAAATGAATTCGGTGCAGCAAGCCCGGATCAATAAGACTCAGCATTATTTTACAAATAAGAACGGTTTCTTATGGGAGCTCTCAAAAGAAATACAGCAGCTGAAGCAGCGGGCAAAAAATCAGGGCTTTAAATTTGCGGTCCGTTTAAACGGTACCAGTGACCTGGCCTGGCATCGTATGAAAGTTGATGGCGGTTCGAGTCTTATGCAGCTTCATCCTGATGTACAATTTTATGATTATACAAAAGTCCTAAATTATTTGGATCATGATATTAAAAATTATAATATCACCTTCAGCGACTCAGGGGCCAATGATGGAGACATTAAGCTGGCAATGACTCAGGGCCATAACGTGGCCGTTGTGTTTAAAAATAAGTTACCCAAAAAATATAAGGGCCGAAGGGTTATAGATGGAGATCTTCACGACTTAAGATTTAAAGATCCTAGAGGCGTGATCGTTGGGTTAATAGCTAAGGGCAAGGCACGACATGATACAAATAATAAATTTGTGAGGGTTTAAAATGGATAAGTTTTTCGCAATGCTGTTGCGGTTTGCTTTATTCTATCCGCTGCCGTTTTTTCTGGTTGTAATTGCCGTTTGTGCTCTTACTTAAGGTGCGTCAACTTGTCTTATATAATTCTCCCATTAAATAATTTAATAATGGGAGATAATAAATAACTAAAAAAAAGGGAAATAAAAATGTTAAATGAGCACAAAAAAACAACGGCCCAATATCAAAAGAATATGGCCTCGAATGCTAATACTGACGATCTATTTAGAAAGTTACAAGATAATGAAAATCAGTGGTTTGCATTTGATTTTATTTTAGATCATCTAAATGAAAGTCAAAAAGTTAGAATTAGAACTTATATAAAAGATCTAATAAAAGAAGAGAAGACAACTAAGAAATTGAGCTGGTAAATTATGGAAAATAAATTAAATACAGTTCTAGTTATCACCCTGGTATTAGTAAGCTTTGCAATTGCTTTCACTGGTGTCATATTAATGTTTAGTTTGGATGTGTGGTTAGGGTTTACAATGGCCCTGGCTGGTGTGGTCCTTGCTATACGATCAATGAATAGGGTTTAATATGGGCACAATGTATTTAGCTTTTATATTAGCCGTCTTAGTAGTTTTAATATTCGGTAAGAAATAAACCTAGTTCCCTAAGCCCGGCCCTAACAGGCCGGGTCCCTTAGAGGTACCAGTCGATTTTAAAACTTTTAAAATAAATTTATTCTTTAATTTTTAGATTTAAAAATTTTACTACTGCATACTTAGCCTTAAGTTGTCGGATATATAGAAGTAGTATACTGTGAAAACTCTAAAGGGACCCCTAAAGGGGACCAATGCTTTTAAAGGTAAGTTGTTATGCCAATAAAAATAGTGTAAAGTAAAACGTCTAAGGGACCCCTAAAGGGGACCTAGCAAATATATTTTATATTTATGGTAAACAAAGAATTACTAACTACAGAAGAACTTAGATTAAGACTCGAGAAGTTGATGATAGAACATATTAAATTATGTCAGGACAACTTTCTATATTTTGTTCAAGAGATGTGGCCAGATTTTATTTGTAGAAAAGAAAAGGAACCTTCTAAGTGGGGCCATCACCAAATAATTGCAGATGAATTTACTAAAATTTCAAAAGATAAAGTAGGTAGGCTTATTGTTAACATGCCACCTAGGCATACTAAATCTGAATTTGCGTCAGTTTATTTTCCTGCGTGGATGATTGGTAAGTATCCCAAAATGAAAATTATGCAGGTATCCCACAATGCAGAATTATCAGGAAGATTCGGTGCTAAGGTAAGAAATTTAATTGATAGTCCAGAGTATAAAAATATATTTGGAGATGTTAAACTTAGAGAAGACTCAAAAGCAAAAGGCAGGTGGGAGACTAACCATGGCGGTGAGTACTTTGCAGCGGGTGTTGGCGGATCTATCACAGGTCGAGGGGCTGATTTGCTTATCATAGATGATCCACATACAGAGCAAGATGCTTTGTCTAAGAATGCAATGGAAAGAACTTATGAATGGTACACTGCCGGACCACGGCAACGTTTACAACCCGGTGGTTCTATTGTTCTCGTGATGACCCGTTGGGCAGAAGACGATCTAACAGGTCGTCTGCTAAAAGCATCAGACCAACCCAAATCAGACAGATGGCGTACAATATCATTCCCAGCAATCCTACCGTCCAACAAACCAGTTTGGCCAGAGTATTGGTCACTAGAGGAATTAGAAACGGTAAAAGCTTCTTTGACAGTAAGGAACTGGTCTGCACAATATATGCAAGAGCCAACTTCAGAGGAGGGAGCACTTTTAAAAAGAGAATGGTGGTTACCTTATCCATATAAAAATTTACCATATTGTAATCATATTATCCAGAGTTATGATACAGCATTTTCAAAAAAAGAAACAGCCGATTATTCAGCTATTACGACTTGGGGTATATTTACTCCAGAAGATGGTGAAGCAGATGCTCTTATACTAATAGATGCTATTAAAGGTAAATGGGATTTTCCAGAATTAAAAGCTGTTGCATTAGACCAATATAAGTATTGGGAACCAGAAACTGTAATTATTGAGGGTAAAGCTAGTGGTCAATCATTAATTCAAGAGTTGCGTAGGATGGGGATACCTGTTATAGATTTCACTCCAGGACGAGGACAAGACAAACATTCACGGGTCAACGCTGTATCACCCATATTCGAAAGTGGTCAAGTGTGGTACCCAGAAGGAGAAGATTGGGCAGAAGAAGTAATTGAAGAGTGCGCAGCATTTCCTCACGGATCACATGATGATTATGTTGATAGTACTACCCAAGCTATGATAAGATACCGTCAGGGTTATTTTATTTCAATTTCTTCTGACGAGAAGTATGACCAGAAAGAAAAGAATCCTAAATATATATATTATTAATTAAAGGAGAATACCATGGGAAAATTAAGTGATAGATTAAAGAAGGCGGCCAAGATAGCAGTTGCAGGAGTTGCAGCATATCAAGGCGCAAAAATGTTAGGTGCAGGAAAATTAAAACCAACAGGAGCACCTCCAGGAGCTAAGACACCATCATCATCAAAAATGCTGGGTAAAATGAGAACGGCTGACACTGGAGCAAAAACAATGACTGGTGGAAAAATTAAAATGTCTGTTGATAAAAATGCTTTACCAAGAGAGATTAAAGAAAAAGCAGATAAGCTAAGAGCTTCAAATGAGAAAATAAAAAAAGCTGTTATCAAAAGAAAAAAAGCAGGTAAACTTTCACCTACTATGCCTAAAACTAAAAGCCAAGCAGATGCTATATCTAATAACTTTGGTTTTGGTTTAGGAGCAAAAAAAGGTAAGATGATGAAAGCAAGATACGGTAAAATGGCTAAAGCTAATACTGGTAGAATGAATCTTCTAGAACAAATGGGAAGATTAGATGCTAAAAAAAGACCGGACAGTAATGTTAGAGCTGAAAAAAAAAGAGTAGTATCTGAACTTAATAGCGGTGCTAAAAAAGGTAAGATGATGAAAGCATACAAAGGTGGTATGGCTGCTATCACTACTAGAGGTCAAGGCGTTATATTAGCAGGAAAGAAAACAAAAACTTATATTTGTTAAATGGCTGAAATCGAAAAAGATATAAATCTACTGGAGGAAACTCCAGTAGGTTCAGAAGACATTAACGAAGAAGTTGATGTTGAGATAGAAGGAGACGGTGAAGAAACAGTTTCTGTAGATGAAACTATATCTGAAGTAGAGGAACACTATAAAAATATTGCAGAGGACATGGATGAACGTGACCTTAAAAGAATGGCTTCTTCATTAGTAGCCGAATATAAAAAAGATGTTATTTCAAGAAAAGACTGGTCAGATAGTTATACTAGAGGTTTAGACTTATTAGGTTTTAAATACGTAGATATGACAAGACCGTTTAAAGGTTCGGCAAGCGTGCATCACCCACTACTTGCAGAAGCCGTTACTCAATTTCAAGCGCAAGCTTATAAAGAATTATTACCTTCAGATGGACCAGTAAGAGTTAGAGTTATGGGAACTGAAGACCCACAAAAAATGAACCAAGCTACACGGGTCCAGGATTTCATGAACTACATGTTAATGGAAAAGATGGAAGAATATACTCCAGACTTTGATCAACTATTATTTTATTTACCTCTAGCAGGATCTGCATTTAAAAAAGTTTATTATGATGAGATTATGCAAAGAGCGGTATCAAAGTTTGTACCAGCAGAGGATATTGTAGTACCTTATTACGCTACTGATTTACAAGACTGTGAAAGAATTACTCATGTTATTAGAATGGGTGAGAATGATTTATTAAAAAAAATGGAAGCTGGTTTTTACAGAGATGTAGAGATTAAACCTTCTCAACCAGAAGAATCACAAATACAAAAAGAATATCAAAAAATAGAAGGAGTTACTCCTACAGGTCAAGATAGATATGACCACACTGTTTTAGAAATGCATGTTGACTTAAACTTAGAAGAGTTCGAAGTAGAGAATGCTGATAAGGCAGTTAAGATTCCATACATTGTAACAATAGATGAAGGTAGTAATGAAGTATTATCTATCTACAGAAACTATAAACCTGATGATGATTTAAAAGTTAGAAAGAATTATTTTGTTCACTTTAAATTTTTACCCGGTTTAGGTTTTTATGGCTTTGGTTTAATTCATATGATTGGTGGTTTAACTAGAACTGCTACTCAAGCATTAAGACAATTACTAGATGCGGGTACTTTAAGTAATTTACCAGCAGGTTTCAAGAGCCGTGGTATTAGAATCAGGGATGATGATCAACCTTTCCAACCCGGTGAATTCAGAGATGTAGATGCACCTGGCGGAAATATAAAAGATCAGTTTCAAATGTTACCTTTTAAAGAACCAAGTGCCACGCTTTTCCAGCTACTAGGCTTCGTTGTGGGTGCAGGACAAAAGTTTGCAGCAATCACGGATATGGCAGTTGGCTTAGATGAGCAAAACAGATCAGTAGGTTCGACTATTGCAATCTTGGAACGTGGCTCACGGGTCATGACAGCTATTCACAAAAGATGTTACTACGCAATGAGACAAGAATTTAGAATGCTAGGTAAAATTTTTGGAGAATACTTACCTCCTATTTATCCTTATTCAGTTTATGGTGCAGACCAAGCGGTTAAACAAACAGACTTTGATGATAGAGTAGATGTTATCCCAGTTGCAGATCCTAATGTTTTTTCTATGTCACAAAGAGTAACGTTAGCAAATGAGAATTTAAAAATTGCACAATCTAATCCACAACTTCATAACTTAAGAGAAGCTTACAGAAGAGTTTATGAAGCATTGGGAACTAAAGATATAGATCAAGTATTACGTCCAGAAGTACAACCAATACCTAAAGATCCGGCAATCGAGAACCTTGAAGCATTACAAATGCAAATGCCTAAAGCGTTCCCTACACAAGATCATAAAGCTCATATCCAAGCTCATAGAGCGTTTATGGCAACAAGAATGGTACAGATTAATCCAATGGTGATGGCTTTATTACAAGGACATATCTCGGAACACGTTTCAATGTTAGCTCAAGGGGAAGTAGGAGCAATGCTTCAAGAAGATCCTATGATGCAACAAGAATTACAAGCAGATCCTCAAGCAGCACAAATTAAAGTGGAGGCTCTAATTGCACAACAAATTGCTAAGATTACAACAGAACTCGCACAAGAAGAAGCAGGAGGCCAAAAACAAGACCCACTAGTTGCTTTAAAACAAAGAGAACTAGACTTAAAAGCGATGGAGTTACAGAGAAGAAGTGAAAGTGATATGATGACTAATGAACTTCAACAAGAAACTCTTGATGAAAGAATGGATATTGAGAAGATGAAGCTAGAAGATAATGAAGATCAAGCAGCAGAAAGAATTAGAATTGCTGAAACTAAACTAGCTCAGAATAGAATGATTGCAGAAGAAAGATTAAGAGTTCAAAAAATGAGAGATAAAAATAAAAACTAATGCCTTTTAAATCAGCTAAACAAAGAAGATATTTATACGCTGAGAAACCTAAAGTTGCAAAAAAGTTTGCAATGGATTCAGCTAAAAAAGGTAAGCTGGCTAAATTAAAAGTAGGTGGCAGAACAGATGCTGGTAAAAATAGAACAACAGCTTCACATGCAACTAAAGGACAGATAAATGAAAAAGGCCAAACAGTAGGTGGCGGACAAAATACTAGAGATAATAATCCAAAAACAACAACAACAACAACACCACCAGATAGAAAATTTTATAAAAATCCACCTCAAGTCCCAACGATTGGTCCAGCTAGTTGGGCACTAAATAAAGCTATAAATTTTATAGGCCCTAAAGCATATGACTCTAAGAAAAAAAGTAAAGACAAGTTTGCAAGAAAAGAAGGACTGTATAGAGAGTTTTATAGAACAGAAACCAAACCTCTTGAGGTAATGGATCCTAAAAATAAAGATTACATGAAAGATGCAGGGTATGGAAAAACTAAAACTACCAATGATGGTGGTGGGGATGGACCAAAATTATGTCCAGATGGAACTAATCCCCCTTGTAAAGTTCCTACTGTAACAAAAAAAACTGTAACAAAACCTTTAGCTAAAAAAAAACAAATATTTGATAATTTTAAAGCTTATAAAAAAGGTAAGATGATTAGTACACAGAGTAAAGTAAATGGTGTTATTACAGGTTTAAAAAAAGCTTCTAAATTACATGCAGGTCAAGCTAAAACATTATCAAAATTAAAATTAAATAAAGGCGGTGGAGTACCTTATGGACCACCACCATTAAGAGGACCTAACCCACAAGTACCCCCAGTAAAATTCTCCAGAGGTGGAGGAGCAGCTATTAGAGGACTTAAATTTACAGGAGTTAAGTAATGTGGTTTCAAGCAATTAAATTAGCCGTTTCTGCTGGAAGTAAAATTTACGCTAATAAACAGAAAACTAAGATGGCAATGTCAGATGCACAGTTAATGCATGCGTCTCGTATGGCTGAAGGCAAGGAAGCTTACCAAGGAAAACTTTTAGAAGCCCGTCAATCAGATTGGAAGGACGAGGCAGTTTTAATAATTTTAAGTTTGCCCATAGCAATCCTGGCCTGGGCAGTCGTATCAGACGATCCGGCAGCGATGGACAAAGTAAAATTGTTCTTTGAGATGTTCTCAGAGCTTCCGAAATGGTTCACAAATTTATGGATCCTTGTCGTGGCGAGCATCTATGGTATTAAAGGAACGCAAATATTTAAAGGTGGTAAAAAATGAATTTAGCTAGAGATTTAGAAAAACAAATTAAAGAAAAAAGATTAAAGGAGTCTGCTATTGCTCAACTTAGAAAAAGAAGTAAAGACTCTATGGCAAGACCTAGAGCAGAAAAAAATATGTTATCAAAAAACCCAGAGATGCAAAAAATATAATGTTTAAAAAACTAATAGAAAAACTTTTTGGTAAAAGATGTGAGTGTCCTCCAGGAGTAACCCTTACTAATCCAACTTATTCTAACTATTCTGAAATGACTAAAGGAGATCTTAAGAAACTTGTAGCTAAAGGTGAAATAAAATCTATTTACAAACCTTATAAATAGTTATAAATATTACCCATGATTGAAGGGGATAGCGTAGAATACGAATTACTTAAAAAATGGTCTAAAGATTTTGATTGCCAAGGTTATAAATCTTGTGAGATTGGTGTAAGACAAGGGCTAGGTTCAATGGTGATAATGAACTCCGTTAAAAATAATTATATCCATGTTGGAATAGACCCTTATTCAAATTTAATATATCAACATTATGATGTAACTAAACCTGAGTCATTTGATTATAATGATCAAATGAGAGATACACTATTAAATGATTTGTATAAGTATAGAAATGAAGGCTTATTTACTTTAGCTAACATGACAGATACAGAGTTTATGTCTAACCCTGATAATATGAATTCAAAATATTCTTTTGTTCATTTTGATGGTCCACATATGACTAAAGATGTTCTTACAGAAGCTATATGGTTTGCTAATAGATGTGCACCAGATACCCGTTTTGTATTTGATGACTACCCCCATTTTGATATGCCACTTATTGTTAACTGTTTAGCTTACTTTGATTTTAAAATTGTAGCTAAGGGAGATGTTAAAATATGTTTATCTAATAATCATAAAGAAATATAATATGGACCCATTTTCATTTGATACCTTTAAAAATTTAATTAAAAAAGAAATTGATGTGACAAAAGAACATTTATGCTACGGGGTTGATTCCATGGATAAACTGATGTATGCTCGAGGCAGACTCAGCGCTTTAGAAACGCTGCTTCAGGATATTAAAAACCTGCAAAAGGAGGATAACGATGGCGACAATGATTGAACAACCTACAGCTGAATTTAAAGAAGCTAAGGAAGAAAATCAAGTACCTACAGATCCACAAGGCATCAAAGAATATCTTGAAATCATACCAAACCCAGTAGGATACCGAATGTTAGTCAGACCATGGTCTGGACATAAAAAAACAAAAGGTGGACTTTTATTAACCGAAGAAACATCAGATAAAATACAGATGACAACAGTTGTTGCACTTGTAGTTAAAATGGGTGATCTTTGTTATAAAGATGAAAGTAAATTTCCTAAAGGTGCTTGGTGTAAAGAAGGCGACTTTATCATTTATGGTAGATATGCCGGCTCACGATTTCAAACTAAATTCGGTGAACACCGAATACTCAATGATGACGAGATCATAGGAACAGTCAAAAAGCCAGAAGATATTCTCCGTTTATTTTAGGAGGATAAAATGGCAGAAGTAAAAGACTATAGTGCAGAAGCACTAATGAAAAAAGAAAGTGATGTTCCTTTAGATATTGATGATTCTAATGAAACTGAAATACAATTAGAACAACCAGAAAAAAAAGAAGAGTTACCTAATCTTGATAGAGGTGAAGTTGATTTAGGTGGGACAGCCCATACTAAAGAAGCAGAAACAAAAGAAAAAATTGAGATAGAAGAAACAGGGGAAGAAACTAAACCTGTTAAAGAAGAAGCTAAACCTGTTAAAGAAGAAGAAAGTTTAGTTAAACATTCAGATAACTATCAAAAAAGAATTGATAAACTTACTAGAAAATATAGAGAAGCTGAAAGAAGAGAAAAAGCTGCTTTAGATTTTGCTAAAGGTTTACAAAAAAAGTATGATACTACTGTCAGAAAAGCAGATACTTCAGAAGATCAACACTTAAAAGAGTTTGATGCTAGAGTGGATGCTCAAAGAGAACAGGTCAAAAATGTACTTCGTGATGCTATTGAGAAACAAGATAGTGATAAAATCATGGAAGCAAACGATAAACTAACTCAATTAGCTGTAGAAAAAGAAAAAGCTAGATTAGAGATAGGTAATCGTGAAGAGCAGAAAAAGATAAGAGAAGAAGAAGCTAAATCAACAACAAACGTTGAAGCAAACAATCTAGAAACTACACCTACCCAACAACCAATTACACCTAAAGCTAAAAAATGGGCTGAAGAAAATACTTGGTTTGGGGATGATGAAGTTATGACTAACGCTGCTATTACTATTCATAACAATTTAGCTCAAGAGGGTCTTGAACTGGACAGTGATGAGTATTATACTGAAGTAAATACAAGACTACGGAAATATTTTCCAAGTAGTTTTGGTGCTAATGACGAGCCTGAAAAGGAACAACCGAAACCCGTCCAAACGGTTGCTTCGGCTGGTCGTAAGCAGCAGGGACGCAAAACTGTGAAACTCTCGCAATCACAGGTAGCTATTGCTAAAAGATTAGGCGTGCCACTAGAGGAATATGCTAGATACGTGAAGGAGGATAAATAATATGACAAAAATAGATAAAACTTCACGCAGTTCAGAGGATAGAAGCAAAAAAGAAGCTCCTAAATCTTGGACTCCATCATCCAGTTTGGATGCCCCAGATGCACCACATGGTTTTTCTCATCGTTGGATAAGAACTACCATTCAAGGTTTTGATGATGCAACAAATGTATCAAGAAAACTTAGAGAGGGTTGGGAATTTGTAACTGCTGCCACACTAATAAGTGAAATAGGTGACAGTCACGGATATCCGATTCTTGAAGAAGGCAAACATAAGGGGTTAATCGGGATTGGGGGCCTTGTGCTGGCAAGGATACCAACAGAGATACTTGAACAACGAGCAGCCTATTTTAAAAGGTTAACAGACGACAGAATGAAATCCGTTGATTCAGATCTTATGAAGGAACAGCACCCGGAGATGCCAATCAATATTGAGAGGCAATCCAGAGTGACCTTTGGTGGTAGAAACAAGAAGTAATTTTTTTGCAATACCTACAGTGGTCTTTATTAACAACGTTTAAATAGGAGACAAACAATATGGCAAACGTATCAGAAAAGTTCGGTCTTAGACCTTACAGAAAACTAGACGGTACACCATTAGTTGGAGCTCAGAACAGATATAGAATAGCAGCAGGTTATGCAACTGCAATATTTCAAGGGGATTTGGTTATACCAACTGCCGCTGGAAATGTTGAAAGACATACTGGTAATACTTCTAACGCTGTTGTGGGTGTATTTAACGGATGTTTTTATAATGATCCAACAACTCAGAAACCAACTTGGAAAAACTTTTATCCTGGTGGCATAACTCCAACACAAGGCGGTATTACTGCTTTTGTTGTAGATGACCCAGATGCAGTTTTTTTAGTGGATTCTGATGGTACTTTTAGTGCTGCGGATTTATTTAAAAACTATTCAGTTACTACAGCTGGTGGCGTAACACAAACAGGGAACTCTCAAGTTCAGCTAGACTACTCAGAGTCAGGAACGCAGGTTACTTACGTAATTCAAGCAATTGATATTTCGCAAGATCCAGCTAACTCAACTGAGGGAGCAGCTAATGGGAATATTCTTGTTAGAATCAACAATCACTTCTACAGAGCGGCAACAGTCGGTCTGGCGTAGGGTTAAATAAAAGGAAATAAACTATGGCTATATCACGAGCACAACTAGTTAAAGAACTAGAGCCAGGTCTAAATGCTTTATTTGGCCTGGAATACAACAGATATGAAAATCAAGATAAAGAGATTTTCATGACTGAAACATCTGACAGAGCTTTCGAAGAAGAAGTAATGTTAAGCGGTTTCGCTTCTGCACCCACTAAACAAGAGGGCGCTGGAGTTGTTTTTGACGATGCACAAGAAACATTTACTGCACGTTACACACACGAAACAATCGCTTTAGCATTTGCTATCACGGAAGAAGCAATCGAAGATAACCTATACGACAGATTAGCTGCAAGATACACAAGAGCTCTTGCAAGATCTATGTCGAATACGAAGCAAGTAAAAGCAGCGCAGGTACTAAACCAAGCTCAATTTACTGCAGTAACAGGTGGAGACGGAGTATCATTAATTAATAATGCTCACCCACTAGCTACTGGCGGTACTTTTAGTAACAGATTAGCTACTCCATCTGACTTGAACGAAACTTCACTAGAGCAATCGTTAATTGACATCGCAGGATTTGTTGATGAAAGAGGTTTAAGAATCGCTCTTCAGGGAATGAAAATGATAATTCCAAAAGAATTACAATTCACAGCTGAAAGATTGATGAAATCTCCTAATAGAACAAGTACTGCAGATAACGATATCAATGCTATCTATCAAATGGGAATGGTACCTCAAGGTTACAGAGTGAATAACTTTTTAACTGATACAGATTCATTCTATCTTTTGACTGATGTACCTAATGGACTTAAACACTTCGTTAGAGCACCATTGAAAACTGCTATGGAAGGTGACTTCGATACTGGAAACGTTAGATTTAAAGCTAGAGAAAGATACAGCTACGGCTGGTCTGACCCTAGAGCTATATTTGGTAACGGAAATTTACCGACTAGCTAATACTTTATAACAGTATTAATATTTAAGGGGGCTTTCGAGCCCCCTTTTTTTTGTGTATACTAAAAAGACCTAGTAAATAAATTATTTTGTAGACTGGCTAGGCAGACGATATAGAGACTACAAAATTAAAAACTATACAAAGGAGAAAATATTATGGCAAACACAACTTTTGACGGCCCAGTTAGATCAAGAAACGGTTTTCAATCAATAGGACCAGGTGCTGTACAAGCAAACACATTCGCTACTAACATGACAGTAGCTACTAATGCTGGAAGACTAATGCTTATGGATCCAGCAGGAACACCAACTGCAATTACATTACCAAGTATTATCAGTACAGGTGGAAGCAACAACGCAGGACCAGGAAGAGATCCTAATAACCCAAATACTATTGGAACTACTTTTGAAATTCTTTTTACAGATGAATATACTGGTACAATCCAAACAGCTAACACAGCAGATAAATTTGTTGGTTCAATAATGATTGGTGTAGATAACGGTGCAAAAAAAGCATTTGTACCCGCAGCAGCAAACAATGAACTAAACTTAAACGGTGAAGCTGGAACTGCTACTACAGGTGGTTTAGTTGGTTCAAGAATTAAATTTACTGCAGTTGCAGCAAATCTTTATATGGTTGAGGGTTTATTAATTGGTGCAGGCACAGTTGCTACACCTTTTGATACTCAATAATAAATAATTTAAGGGCTCTTTCGGGAGCCCTTTACTAAGGATTTTATGGGCTTTAAGTCAGATATAGAAGCAACCAATGTAGCACTTTCAATGACTGGAAGAGATGCTACAGGTTATTTAGAAACAACACTAGATGGAGCTTTAACAGCTGCGTCTACATCTGTTGTTGTAGATGATATAACAGGTTTCCCTACTACAGCTGACGGTGGAGGTGTTATTGAGGTAGGAACAGAATTAATAAAGTATACTACTTTAACAGCAGGTACTAAAACTTTTTCAGGTTTAACAAGAAATTATAATCAACAAACTAATGATGCTGGTTTAAATCATAATGATGGTATAGATGTAATTGGTTATAATATTATTGTGGGAGGAACTACTTCTGGAATTCCATTAAGACTAAAAGCTCTTTCCGTTGCTTCTTCTGGAGCAGGAACTGGAGACATTGTTTTAGTAAGTGGTTCTACATACACTGTACTTAGTCTTGATATTCCTAGTGGAGCTATATTTACTTTAAATATACCAGAAGCTGGTATTCTTTGTTCTAGAGGAATTTTAATTCAAGCAGCACTTAATATAACTGGAATTACAGCATTTACAGATAAATTTAGTGGACCAAATTTAACAACAACAAACGGATAATATTATGGGATACAAAATAGATATACAAGCCACTCAACAAGCAGCAACAGGTTCTGTTGTAACTCCTCCCACTAGACTAAGAGGAATTTCAGCGGCAGCTACAGGAACAGCAGGTATTTTAACTTTAACTAATGGAAATGGTGGAGCTGTTTTATTAAGCGTTAATGTTCCGGCAAATGATATTTATACTTTAAATATTCCAGAAGATGGTATTGTATTTCCAGCAGGTATTCACTGTTCTGTTTTTACAAATCTAATAGGATTTACAGTATTCACTGATAACTTTTCTGCTCCTGGTTTAACAACTACAAACGGGTAATTTATATGTCGGGTGGAGGATCTTTTTCAAGTGACCAAACAACCTTACTTTTAGACACTATAGGAGCAAACACTTTATCTAGATTGGGTAGAGCTAGAATTACTTCTATTCAAGGTAAAGGTATAGATAGTTCTGTTTTATTATTATACGATAATATATCAGCTGCCGAAATGGCTACCTCAGCAATAAAATTAGTATCTACATTTAAATACTCAGATGAAGGCCTATCGGTTTATATTCCTGGTTCAGGTATTTTATTTAAAAGAGGAATCTGTTTTAATTTAGCAGGCGCAAGTGGAAGTGTTACTATAACAATTACTGGAGGGTAGTTTATGGATCTGTCTTATTATGGGGACATGTTATCCCTTAAAAAAGGTGGAATGCCTCCTAGAAATAAAAGTAATTTTAGATCTACAAAGAGTGGTGCAGGGATGACAGAAAAAGGTGTCATGGCCTATAGAAAAAAGAATCCTGGATCTAAATTAAAAACAGCGGTAACAGGTACAGTTAAAAAAGGTTCTAAAGATGCTAAAAGACGTAAGTCTTTTTGTGCGAGAAGTGCTGGACAAATGAAAATGTTTCCAAAAGCTGCTAAAGATCCTAATTCTAGATTAAGACAGGCTAGAAGAAGATGGAAATGTTAGGTATAATACAGTTCTAAAAAGGAGATAAAAATGGAAAAAATTAAATCTGAAATACAACACATAATAACTGATCATAAAAAATTAGCTATTGCTGTAGTTATTATAATTGCTGTCTTAGTAATTATTTAATCTTAAAATAATAGATATGAACATTGCAGAGTTATTTAAAAAGAATTTTATATTAGTACCGGTAATAGCTTCTGTATTAGTTGGAACATTCACAGGTGTTAGATATATTGTTAATTTAACAGATACAATCAACGACAATCAAACGCAAATAGTAAATCTTCAAAGAGATTTAAAAGTTGCACAAGAAAAAATAACAGATCAAAACACAAGGCTAACTTCTGCAGAATCTACTTGGCAGATGGCAGAGAATTTATATAGAACTCTGGCAGATCAAGTTAGAGAACACAGCTACGATATAAAAGATTTAAATAGATAGGATGTATGAATGAGATATTGGTTATATACTTTATTTTTTGGATTATCATTGGTCTTCTTTGCTATTGGATCCACAGAAGCTAGAAACGAATATCTTAATGAGTATGGTGCAAGATGTGGAGATTTTGAAACAAAAATTACTCAAAATGTAAATGAAGATCAACAGCTACAACCATTGGATCGTAATTTTAATAATGGTAGTCGTTATTTATCTCTTACTTACAGAAAATATCTAGGTGTAGATTGTAAGACTATAAAAGAAAATGTAGATCTTAAACAACAATTAGAGTTGATGAAGATGTGTGGTAGAGTTAATAATAATCCTAGTCTTGCATACAACGAAAACTTTAGATTATTAGTATCAAAGTGTAGAGGTGTTACTCCAACAGAAATAAATAACAGACCAGAAAATTCTGGAAGTGCTTGGGATGATTTAAAAAATGACTACAAAGAAGAGAACCCAGACATTACATTAATGGGTGATAAGTTCTTAAAACCAAACAAAAAGAAACTTAAAATACCAAAATACTTGACAGACGAAGAAATCGTATTACCATTACCTAAACCTACAGATGATTGATAAATTTATATATAAATGTTGTGGTGTCTTAGATCGCTATACGGCATGGATGAATAGTATATTTCTTCCTAAACCTAAAAAGATTTATAATCTTAGAAAAGATATAATTAAAAATACATTAAGTGCTAATAGAAAAACTGATATAGTAGAAGCTATAATAGAAAGAAAAAGAGTAAAAAATGTCAAGAAAAACTAACACAGCATTAATTGCATTACTTGGTACAATCCTAATGGGCCTTGCCACGTGGGTCGTGATTACACTTGTAGAAGTTCAGGTTTTAGTGATGATGATTCAGCAAGAATTAATGGATCTTGACAAGGTTATAGGTCGTATATACAGTCATATGGACAGATTAACAAAATGAATCTTAGTAAACACTTCACTCTTGAAGAGATGACCAAGTCAATGACAGCCACACGTAAGGGTATTGATAATACTCCAGGTCCCGGGGAAATAAAAAACTTAGGGGACTTATGTTATGAGATTCTTGAGCCACTACGGGCACACTTCGACAAACCTGTTACGATTACCAGCGGCTATCGTAGTGAGGCGCTTTGCGAAGCGATCGGCAGCAAAAAGACATCACAGCATGCTAAGGGCCAGGCGGTCGACCTAGAAATTAATTCGGTACCCAACATTAAGACTGCTTACTGGTTACAAAATAACGTCGATTTCGACCAGCTCATCATGGAGTACTTTGACAAAGACGATCCGGCAGGGGGGTGGATACATATTAGTTATCACGAATCTGGTTCAAACAGAAAACAAGTACTAACCTTTGATGGTAAAAAATATAGTGAAGGACTTCCAGATATGGAATGGAAAGACGGAAAGGTTTCAAATTAAATGGCAATTACTAGAGCACAAATACCAAAACAATTAGAACCTGGTTTAGGTAGAGGTTGGGGTAAATGGGAAAGAGCTAAATTTAAAAAGATAGTAGAAAAAACCCATGGTAAAGTCTATAAACCTGTTAACAAAAAAGTTAAGGTCTAGAATCTACTAATCAAAAGTGGTACAATCCATTAAGTTATATAACAATAAAGGCTAAAAAATATGGTTTTAATCATATGATAGAGCAAAGTGGCCACTAAAAAGGAAATGTATGAGTTTATACGAAAATATTAATAGAAGAAAACGTCTTGGGATCTCTAGATCTAAAGCTGATTCTACTGTATCTAAATCATCATATTCTAATATGAAAAAAGGATTTCCAGAAAAAGCTGCTACTGGTAAAATAATAAAAGCTAAAGTAGGTAAAGCAGCTAAAACAAGTATGATGGAAAAAGCAGGAAAAGCTACTGCCGCACTTTATAAAAAATTACCTGAAGAAGGATTAATAGCTAAAGCTAAAAGAGCAGCTAAAAAAATTACTTCAAAAACAAAAAATTTATTTAAAGCTGCACCTGCAGCAGGAACAGGAAAAACATTATCTAAAACAAAAGAATTAGCAAAGTATACTGGTAAAATTGGAAAAGCTTCTAAATTAGCTAGAGCTTCTAGATTGGCAAGAATAGCTAGAGTTGCAGGACCAGTAGGGGTAGCTGTTTTAGCAGGTGAGGCTGTACTTAAAACAATTCCACTTACTAAAGAAAGAAAAGCAAAAGTTGCAAAAATTAAAGCAAGAATAAAAAAACAAAATAAAGGTAAATCTGCAAATCAAATGGCTGATGAGCTAGCGAGTCCGAGTGGAAGATCTACAAGAAAAATTAAAAAGAAATCTGAGGGTGGTTATATGACTTTTAGTAAAGGTGGCTTTGCAACAAACTATTACAAAGGATTAGTATAGTGGGTAAGAAAAAATAAATCAATAGGAGGAAGTATGTTAAAAGGTAATCAAGTAAAATTAGATAAAAACAAAGATGGTAAAATATCAGGAAAGGATTTTAAAATGATGAAATCTAAAAAAGGAAGTATGGCTCAAAAAAAACCTGGTGGGGCTATTTTAGGAACTTTAGCTTTAGGTATGCTAGGTCAAAAATTTCTTAAAAGTAAAAACAGTAAATCTACATCTATTCCTGCAACTGGTTTACTAACAAAAATGCTTAAAGATAAAAAAGATAAAAATAATAAAGAAACAGAGCAAAAAACAGCAAGACATGGAGGATACATGACAAAAGCCAACAAAGGTATGATGATGAACAAACCATCTACTAGAGGTTTTGGCGCAGCTAGAACTTCAGGTATGGGTTTAGAAAATGAAGCATTACAACCTGGAAAAATTTACGATAAAGTTAAAGCTAAAAAAGGTAAAATGGCTAAAGCTTCTATGGGTGAATTTATTACTGTTTCAGAATATAGCGAAGATTTAATTTAATAAGGTGTATCTATGGCTACATCAGGAACTACAACTTTTAATTTAACAATAGATGATGTTATTTCAGAAGCGTATGAGAGAATTGGTATACAAACTAATAGTGGACATGATTTAAAATCTGCTAGAAGAAGTTTAAATATTTTATTTTCTGAATGGGGTAATAGAGGTGTTCATCTTTGGAAAGTAGAATTAAATGAAGTTGCGTTAGTTGCCGGTCAAGCAACTTACACTGTACCTTCAAATGTTTCAGATGTTTTAGAAGCTTATATATCTACAACACCTACAGCACAAAATAATACAAATACTCAAGATGTAACTTTAACTAAAGTTGATAGATCAGCCTATCAAGCTATTCCTAATAAATATCAAACAGGGCAGCCTTCACAATATTATGTAGATAGACAAATAACACCAACTATTAGTTTATACTTAGCTCCAGATGCTAGTACATATACAACATTAAAATATTATTCTATTAATAGAATCCAGGATGCGGGGTCCTATACAGATGATCCTAATTTACCTTTTAGATTCTTACCCTGCATGGCTTCAGGTCTTGCATATTTCTTATCTCAAAAAAGAGCTCCAGCAAGAACAGAAATGTTAAATAGAATTTATGAAGATGAAATGGTTAGAGCATTAAGAGAAGATGGTTCTAGAACTTCAGTTTATATTTCACCACAAACTTATTATGGAGATGGTGTATAATGTCTTGGGCAAGAGGTAGAAGATCATTAGCAATTTCTGATAGATCAGGTATGGCGTTTCCCTATACTGAAATGGTTAAAGAATGGAATGGATCGTTAGTACATATTACAGAATACGAACCTAAATCTCCTCAAATTGATCCACCTTATCATAAGGCAGATGCGGTTGCTTTACAAAATCCTAGATCACAAAAATTTCAACAACCAACTCAAGAATTTTTAAGTTCACAAGATAAAACATCTTCTAACTCAGGAGGTACAATGGTTGGAGTGGCTAATCTAACTTTACCTGGAGACTTTGCTTTCCAAACAAGAAATGCTATTGATACCAGAGATAACTATGCAACTAATATTTCTAATATTGGAGTAGGAATGGTTCCAACAAACCCTTCATTACAAAATAGAAGAAGACAATTACTTCCTCAAATAGGATTAGTAAAGGTGGTTATTTCATAATGGCTATTGCACACTCAACTTTTTTAACACAAGTAAGAAATTACACAGAAGTAGATAATACAGTTTTAACAGACTCTATTATTCAAGAATTTATTAGAATTGTAGAATTAAATGTTGCAGGTACTGTTGATTATGATGACTTAAGAAAATATGATCAATCAGCATTTACTTCAGGTAATAGAGCTTTAAGTTTACCTTCAGATTGTATGATAGTAAGATCATTACAATCTTTAATTACTGTAGATGGAGTAACTACAAGAACTTTTTTAGAAAAAAGAGATACTAGTTTTATATCAGAGTATAACCCAACTAATACAACAGGATCTCCAATTTATTGGGCTGCTTGGGATGAGTTTAATGTTATTGTTGCCCCAACACCTGCAGCGGCTTATGTGGTACAATTAAATTTTATAAAAACACCACCTAATTTTACATCTACAACTACTACCTACTTATCTAAATACCAAGAAGGAATGCTTTTACATGGAGTTTTAGCAGAATGCTTCAGATATTTAAAAGGCCCTCAAGATATGCTACAGTTATACGAAACTAAGTATAAAGAAGAACTACAGAATTTTGCCCTACAACAAATGGGTAGAAGAAGAAGAGGTGAATACGATGACGGAGTACCAAGAATAGTAATCCCATCACCTTCACCGAATCAAACAGGAAGCTAATATTAATAAGAAAAAGGAGAAATTATTATGGCAATAACAACAAACGCAATATGTAATTCATTTAAAAAAGAATTATTAGAAGGAGCACACAAGTTCCAATTCACAAGTGGAAGTACTTTTAAATTAGCATTATACAATTCTAATGCAACTTTAGGTAAATCAACAGCAAACTACTCAACTAATCCAGGTGGAGGAGCTAATACTGAAGTAGCAAATACTGGAACGTATGTAGCTGGTGGTTTAGCTTTAGTTAAACCAAATCCAAGTACATCAGTGGCTAGTTCAACAGCTATTGTAGATTTTAGTAACTTATCATTTACTTCAGTTAGTTTAACTGCAAGAGGTGCTTTAATTTACAACACAACTACAGCAGGTGGTTCAAATACAACTGACTCTGTTTGTGTATTAGATTTTGGTGCAGATAAAACAGCAACTTCTGGAACTTTTACAGTTCAATTCCCAGCGTTTACTACAAGTGCTGCGATTTTAAGAATTGCATAACAATAAAAAATGAGCAGGTTAAATATTTATGTCAGTAATCAGAACTTTTACAGTAACAGTAGTAAGCACTGGATCTGGTAATAAATATGTTATTAATGGCCTTCAGCAAGAGACAGTAAATCTTGCTGAAGGTGCAACCTATCGGTTTGATCAAGCTGATAACAGTAATAGTGGACATCCATTTAGATTTTCAACAACAAGTAATGGCACATGGGCTGGTGGATCTGAATATACAACAGGTGTAACTACAAACGGTGTTCCGGGAAACGCAGGGGCTTATACACAAATAACTGTTGCCGATCCTGCACCTCAACTTTATTATTATTGTACTAATCACTCTGGAATGGGTGGTCAAGCTAATACAGTAAGTTCTAATACATGGGGAATGCTTCAATGGGGTGAAAGAAGTTGGGGTGATCAAGATGATAACATTGCAGTTGTAACTGGGACTTCACTTACTACAAGTATAGGTAATGAAACAATTGATGCAGAAATAAATGCAGGTTGGGGAAGACTTGAATGGGGAAGTATGGGATGGGGAGTTCCTTATTCCGCATTAATTAGTGGAACAGCTTTAGCTTCTTCAATTGGTACAGCTACATCAGCAGCAGAAACAATAGTTACTCTTACAGGACAATCATTAACTTCAGTTACAGGTAATGAAGCAATTGGTATTGGAATAAATGTAGATGTTACAGGTATTTCTTTGTCAGCCAGTGTTGGTAGTGTGTCTGCAATATCACTACAAGGAACTCAAGCAGATACATCAATTGGATCTGTAGATATTCAAGTTGATGGAAGCATATCTATCAATGTTACAGAACACACAATGCAAACAGCCATCGGTACTACTTTAACTGCAAGTGAAGTAGGACCAATTGTAACAACTGCCGGATTATTACAAACCTCAATAGGAAATTCAATTATAGATGCAAATACTTTAATTGATGTAACTGGAATTGCTTTAACAAGTAATATTGGTCAGGTAATAGTATCATCAGTGGTAGAGCTAACTGGAATTGCTATGACTGCTTCTATAGGTGAAGAATTACCAGTAGCAGATGTAGTAGTTGATGTAACAACTGCTGGATTATTACAAACATCTATAGGAAATGTAGATGCAGTATCAGTAGTTGATTTAGTTACTATGATTGCTAATACTCAAGTAGGATCAGTAACTACAGCACAAACTGCTAATGTATTTGTGACTGGTATTTCAATGAGTACAAGCATAGGAAATGTAGCGGTAACACCATGGTCAGAGGTAGATTTAGACGTAAATAATACTTGGACTGAGGTTGATCTAGCTGCTTAAACATAGTAAAATATTAACACAATAGGAGAACAAAATTTATGGCATCAGCATATACAGGTCTTGGCGTTGAATTAATGGTCACGGGTGAAAACTCGGGAACATGGGGAGATAAAACTAATACTAATTTAAATCTTATATCACAAATATCAGGTGGTTTTATTTCACAAGCAGTTAATGGAACTGGCGCTACAACACTAGCAGTTATTGATGGAAACACAGGAGCAGCATTAGCTACAAGAAGTATTAAACTAACCGGTACAATTACTGGAAACATAACTGTAACTATTCCTCTTGATGTAGAAAATTTTTATTTTATAGAAAATGCAACAAGTGGAGCACATACAGTTGAGTTTAAATATGCAACTGGAAGTGGTTCAAGTGTTACTTGGTCAGCTACTAATAAAGGTTTTAAAATTGTAAATGCAAAAGCTGATGACGGTACTAATCCAAATGTTACAGAAATAGCTCTTTCAACTTCTCCGGCAGGAACAACAGGTCAAGTTCAAATCAATAGTTCTGGCGCTTTTGGAGCTGTTGCTGAAGGAACATCAGGTTTTGTATTAACATCAAATGGGTCTGGAGCAGCCCCAACAATGCAGGTTGGTGGAATATCAACTGGTAAAGCTATTGCAATGGCAATGATTTTCGGTTAAAATAACAATATAGGAAAAAAATTATGGCAAACCCAAATATAGTAGCAGTAACAACAATCAATGGTGGAAACGCAGGTTGGAATTTATCAGCATCTGCAACAGATACTTTAATGACAGTTAGTGGATCAGGTGTTATTGTTAAAGTAAATAGAATTACAGTAGCAAACGTAGATGGTTCTGCAGCAGCAGATGTTAGTATATTTATTGATGGTTTAGGAACTGGCGCAGCAGGAGTATCAGTTTCAGGTGGAGACTCTGCAGTTTATTTAGCAAAAACAATTTCAATACCAGCTGATGCTTCGTTAGTATTACTGGATACACCTATCTATATGATGGAAGGTGACATTTTAAAAGGTGGAGCGAGTGCGGCGGGTGATCTTGATTTATTTGTATCATACGACGTAATATCATAGGGAGGTAATAAGCTATGGCAAATGGCGGAATTATCGGACCAGTCAACACAGTACAAGCAGCAGTTTGTGTTAGTGAAAAATTAACTACATTTACATCATCAGGAACTTTAACAGCTCAAGCAACAGCTAGTGTAGATTATCTAGTAATAGCTGGAGGTGGAGCAGGTGGAGCAAATAAAGGTGGTGGTGGAGCCGGTGGTTATAGAGCTTCTGGATGTTTTACACCAAGTCCTACAAGAGGTTCTGCAGTGCCTGTAACATCAGGAACTGCATATACAATTACAGTTGGAGGTGGTGGTAGTGGTGTTTCTTCAGGTGGTGGTAATTCAGGAACTGTTTCAACTTTTTCAACAATTAATTCAACAGGTGGCGGTAGTTCAGGTGGTGGCACTCCTTCAACACCAGGACTAGGTTTAAATGGTGGTTCAGGTGGTGGTGGAGGTGGCGGCTATGGTGGTAATCCATGTGGTGCTGCAGGTGGAACAGGAAATACACCCCCAACAAGTCCCGCTCAAGGAACTAATGGAGGAACTGGAACTCCAGGTTCAGCTTCATGTGATGCTGGTGGAGGTGGTGGATCAGCAGTTACAGCGGGTGGTAATGGTAATCCAGGCTCAGGTCCTGGTGGTGTGGGTGGTGCTGGTGTTGCAAATACAATTTCAGGTAGTTCAGTAACTTATGCTGGTGGTGGTGGTGGTGGAATAAGAGCTGGTGATGGACAACCTTCAGGAAGAAGTGTTGGACCAGGTGGTGCTGGCGGAGGAGGAAGTGGTGGAAGAGGATCTCCTGCTCCTAGTGTCAGTCCTCAAGCTGGTGGAACAAATTTAGGCGGCGGTGGTGGTGGAAATGGAAATGGTCAGACATCTGGTAATGGTGGACCAGGTATTATAATTATTAAAGAACCTGCATTATCAATTCCAAAAACTGCACCAGGTGTTTGGTCAATGAACACAGTATATGATTTAGTAAAAGGTGGTGAGTGGGGTGGTTTTAATTCAGCTGATATAGATTATTTAATAGTAGCCGGTGGTGGAGGTGGAGGTTATCAATCTACTGGTGGTGGTGGAGCTGGAGGTTATAGATCTTCTGGACACGGTCCTTCTCCTTTACAAGGAGAAACGTTAAAATCAGATTTTGGAACTTTTGCAGTAACAGTCGGTGCTGGTGGAGCTGGTGCTGGAGGATCTGCTGGTAGAGGAACAGCAGGAGCTAATTCAGTTTTTTCAACAATAACATCTAGCGGTGGTGGTGGCGGTGGTAGTGACTCTTCAGAAACAGGAACTTCTGGAGGTTCTGGTGGTGGTGGAGCTAATGGTGGTGCTGGTGGTGCTGGTAATACTCCTCCAACAAGTCCAGCTCAAGGTTTTGCTGGTGGTACTGCAACTCCTAGTTCTCCATCTGGAGCAGGTGGCGGTGGAGCTTTAGCTGCCGGTAGTGCAAATTCTGGAACTAATGGTGGTGATGGTGGTGCAGGAGCACCTAATAACATTTCAGGAGTAGCAGTTTTTTATGCTGGTGGTGGAGGTGGTGGTTCAAGACCTGATGGAGGTTTGGCTGCACAAGGTGGAGTAGGCGGTGGTGGCCCAGGTGGTACTTGTGCTGGTGCAGGTGGTACAGGATTAGATAATACTGGTGGTGGTGGTGGTAGTGGTAAATCTAATGGTGCTGGTGGTTGTGCACCAGGTAGAACCGGTGGACCAGGTATTGTAATTTTAAAATCAACAACAGGTTTAGCAACAGACAGTCCGACAAATGCTCCAGTTGGATATGATGGTACAAATTTTATAGCAACATTTAGAGCATCAGCAAATTTAACAATTGGTACGATAGATACATCGTCTTATGTACAAGCAGATTATTTAGTAGCAGCAGCTGGTGGTGGTGGAGGTGGAATGACTTCTAACGGTGGAGCGGGTGCTGGAGCTGGTGGTCTTAGATCATCTTTTCCAGGTGGAACAAAATTATATTTAAACCCAGGTGCAAATGGAGTTGTTATTGGTGCCGGTGGTGCAGGACAAACTATTAATAATTTTTTTGGTGGTCAAGGTACACCAAGTAGTATTACCACAATAACATCAATTGGCGGTGGAGCAGGTAGCGCTTCAATGAATACGGTGCCTGTTATGAATGGAGGATCAGGTGGTGGTGGATCAAACGGTGGAAACGCAGGAGGTACAGGTTTATGTGGTCAAGGTAATCCAGGTGGAGCAGGTAATTCAGGTGGTCCTTTTTATTCTGGTGGTGGTGGTGGTGGAGCTGGTGCAACAGGAGCCACTGCAACTCCGGGTACAGGTGGAGCAGGTGGTGTTGGACTTGAAAATAGTATTACAGGAAGTCCTGCATTCTACGCTGGTGGTGGTGGAGGTTCAATAACACCTTCAAGTGGTGCAGCTCCAGGTAATACAGGTTGTGGTGGAAATGGTGGTGGTGGACCCGGAGGTAGACCAGGAGTAGCAGTTGGTGGTAATGGAACAGCTAATACAGGTGGTGGCGGTGGTGGAGCTTCTCCTTATCAAAGTAGTCCAGGTGATTTACGTGCTGGTGGAACTGGTGGATCTGGAGTTATAATAGTAAGAATTCCATCAGCTAGTGCACCAGGTAGTGTAGCGGTAGCACCAGGAGCTAATAGTTTAGCAACTCATCCAAGTGGTGATAAAATTGCAACATTTACTGTAACAGGAACATTGACAGTATAGACAAAAAATTATATAATTAAACTTTAAGGAGAATAATAATATGGCACATTTCGCAGAATTAGATAATAATAACGTAGTACTAAGAGTAGTCGTTGTAGGCAATGATTGCGTACCATCGGATGAACACGTAGATGGAGAAACATGGTGTATTAACTTTTTTAACGGTGGCACTTGGAAACAAACTTCTTACAATAACAATTTCAGAAAACAATATGCAGGTATAGATTATACTTATGACGCTGCAAAAAATAAATTTATAAGTCCAAAGCCTCATGCTTCATGGGCATTAGATGCTAATGATGATTGGCAAGCACCGGTTACTTATCCAACAATTACAACTTATGGAAGTAATGATCCATTAGATAGCTATAAAATTTCTTGGGACGAAGCAGGTCAAAAATGGACTGCAGAAGATCACGAAGATCCAGTAAATAATTTTAATTGGGATGCGTCAGCACTAGCTTGGGTATCCGCATAAGGAGAACTAAGATATGGCGAGCCCAACAAACAGCTCACAAAACGGCGGGATAATAGGTGTAAGTAATGCATTTAGCCCAGCTGTGTCCGTTTCAGCAAAAACAACTACATTTAATTCATCAGGAACTTTAACTGCTCAAGCTACAGCTACTGTTGATTATTTAATATTAGCTGGAGGAGGTGCTGGTGGATATAATCCAGGAAGTTCATATGGTTCAGGTGGTGGTGGAGCTGGTGGTTATAGAACTGGAACTTCAAGTGTATCAAATGGTGTAGGTTACACAGTTACAGTTGGAGGTGGAGGTACAAGTAATACAAGTTCTTCAACATCAGGAGTAGATTCAGTTTTTAATTCAGTTACTTCAACAGGTGGTGGTAAGGGTGGTCACATCGGTACTGTTAGTGGAGAAACAGGTGGTTCTGGAGGTGGTGCTAGAGGAGCCCTTCAAACAGGTTCTGCAGGTAATACTCCTCCAACAAGTCCAGCTCAAGGTTTTGCTGGAGGTAATTCAGGTGATGCACCTAATGGTGGTGGTGGTGGTGGCGGAGCTGCTGGTGCTGTTGGTAATGTTGGTCAACCTACTGCTGGTGGAGCAGGTGGAGCAGGTGTTGCTTCTTCTATAACAGGTTCTTCTGTCACAAGAGGTGGTGGTGGCGGTGGTGCAACTTATAATGGTGGTTCTGGTGGAGCAGGTGGTTCTGGTGGTGGTGGAGCAGGTTCTTCATCAACAGGTAGTGGTACAGCCGGTACAACAAATTTAGGCGCAGGTGGTGGTGGAGCTGGTGCAGCAGATAGTTCTGCTGGTTCTGGTGGAAATGGTGGTTCAGGTGTAATAGTAATTAAAGAACCTGCAACATGTACACCAGCAAGCGCACCAGGCGTTTGGTCAATGCAATCTTTATATTCAAATGTTAGAGCAGGAACATGGGTTGTAACCCCCTCATTTATTTCAGCAGTAGGTGGTACAAGAACAGAAGATGGCGATTATGCTATTCATACATTTACAGCTTCAGGACCATTTAATGTTACAGCAGCAGCAATTGGTAAACCTGCAGTAGATTCAAAAGCAGATTATTTAATTGTAGCTGGTGGTGGATCAGGTGCTAATGGTAATGGTAATTCTCCAGGAGGTGGAGGTGCAGGGGGTGTTAGAGCTTCTGCAACAACTTATTCAAATGGAGGCCCAAGTGCCCCAAGAACAGCATGTGTTGCTGCAGTAACATTAACAACTCAAGATTATTCAATTGTAGTAGGTGGTGGTGATACTGGACAAGCAGGTCCAGCCCCTAGTCCTGGTACAAGAAGAGGTACAGATTCAAGTGGTTTAGGTTTAACAGCTGGTGGTGGTGGAGCTGGTGCATATCACAATGGTGGTGGTGGTTGTGGTAACTCAGGGGGTTCTGGTGGTGGTGCTTCAGGTGGTGGTTTAAATAAAACAGGTGGAGCAGGTAATACTCCTCCAACAAGCCCAGCTCAAGGTAGTGCTGGTGGTAATAGACCAGGTTCTGGACCAGATGGTTCTGGTGCTGCTGGTGGTGGATTTATGACTGCAGGTACAGATGCACAAGGACCTGGCGGAGCTACAAATCGTGTAGCAGCTGGTGGAGCTGGTGGTGGATTTCCTAATGCTTTTGGTACTAAAGGTGAAAGTTCTGGTTCATATTATTATTTTGGTGGTGGAGGAGGTGGAGCAGGAAGTCAAGCTACACCCGCACCTGTTGCTAATGCTTCTGGTGGTATAGGAGGCGGTGGTAATATTTCAACTGCAGTATGTAGTCCAAGTTCAGCTGGAACACCGGGAACAGTTAATACTGGTGGTGGAGGTGGTGGGTCTAATGGTGATGCTTACCCTATAGTAAGTGCTAGTGGTGGTCCTGGAATTGTTATAATAAGATACAAATTTCAATAATTGACAATAGTAATAAAAAATATATAATTAGACTTTAAGGAGATAAATAATATGGCACATTTTGCAGAACTAGATGACAATAACGTAGTACTAAGAGTAGTAGTAGTTAGTAACGACTGCGTACCTTCAGACGAACACGTAGATGGTGAAACATGGTGTGTTAAT
>Ga0075441_10000197_pt1 | contig 30077 bp, 32 predicted proteins | sample CoawatmetaG00DNA_FD_71582 | JGI IMG/M metagenome (GOLD analysis project Ga0075441, IMG submission 71582) | Marine microbial communities from the West Antarctic Peninsula - Coastal water metaG002-DNA | ecosystem: Environmental > Aquatic > Marine > Coastal | place: Atlantic Ocean: West Antarctic...
ATTTACGATGACGAATCGCTTGTTCGGTCATCTTTTCTTTAAAAAATCTTTTAATGTTAATTATTTTATTGATTGTTGAATTGAATTTTATATAAAGATCGGTATTCCCATATATAAGGCGTGCTTCAAGTAGGTTGGTGGCTGTTGAGATATCTGCATTAAACTCCTCTTTAACCTCTAAGAGATTCCTAACGCTATGGCCAATTTTTAATCCAATATCCCAACATTGCGTAATGAATTGAGTAATATTTTCATTATTTTCTAAACTTTTTTCATTATGGAGAACCAGTATGTCAACATCTGAGTAGGGGAATAATTCATTTCTACCATACCCACCAACAGCAATGAGGCTATTTTTTTTGGAAACAGTGCTATTTAACCATAACTTAATTAATATGCTATCAACAATTTTTGTATGATTTTTAAGGAAATATGAGCCATTATTTTTGTTTGTAAATTCATTACAAAGAACTTGAAATTTTTTTTGATAACTCTTTTTTTCAATAGCAACAATCTTTGATGACATGAATAAATTTTAATCTAAAAATGGTGTTGGCGTATTTTCGGATACTGTTAGCACTTCGTAACCTGGGTCTGTTACTAATATCGTATGCTCCCATTGAGCTGACAGGCTTCTATCTTTAGTTACAACAGTCCAGTTGTCTGGTAGCACTTTAATATCTCTTTTTCCTGCATTTATCATGGGTTCAATTGTAAAAATCATACCGGCTTCAAGTTTAAGGCCTTCACCTGGAGTTCCGTAGTGTAGAACCTGTGGCTCATCATGAAAAACTTTTCCAATTCCATGCCCACAGAATTCTCTAACCACACTGTAAGAATTTGATTCGGCATAACTTTGAATTGCATGACCTATATTACCCAGATAAGCACCCGCTTTAACTTCCCTTATACCTAACCACATAGACCGATAAGTTACCTCACAAAGCCTTTTTGCTTGAATTGAAGGCTCTCCAACAAAAAACATACGACTTGTATCTCCGTGATAACCATCCTTTATAACTGTAATGTCAATATTAACGACATCCCCTTTTTTTAATACCTTTTCCCCTGGGATTCCATGACATATTTGATTGTTTACTGATGTGCAAATTGATTTTGGGAATGGAGTGTGCCCAGGTGGGGCGTAATTAAGAGGGGCGGGAATTGTGTCTTGTTTTTTTGTCATAAAATCATGGCAGAGAGCATCAATTTTTTCTGTTGAGATGCTTGGTTTTATGAAGGGAGTTATAAAATCAAGAACTTCGGATGCTAGTTTTCCAGCTATCCTCATCTTTTTTATATCTTCTTGATTATTAATTATTATTGGCATATGTAAGTTCTATTAATATTAAATGTAATTTATTGAAATATGTTATCATGTCGTCGATTTATTTATTAAAATTTCCACTAAGTTTTTTTAAGGGTGCCTAGCATTTTTAAATTTAGTGAAGTAATAACCCTTAAAGGAGAAAACTATGTCCGTAACGATGAGACAAATGCTTGAAGCTGGCGTTCACTTTGGACACCAGACCAGATACTGGGATCCAAAAATGGCTCCGTACATTTTTGGTGACAGAAATAAAATCCACATAATTAATCTTGAAAAAACTCTTCCTATGTTTGAAGAGACAATAAAATATGTAAAAACATTGTCAGCTAATAAAGGACGAATCCTTTTTGTTGCTACCAAAAGGCAGGCTAGAGAGATTATTAAGGAGGAAGCCATTAGAGCAGATTGTGCCTATGTGAACCATCGCTGGCTTGGCGGAATGTTGACAAATTTTAAAACAGTTAAGCAGTCAATTAAGCGATTGAACGAATTACAACTCATGCTTGAAGATGGCAGTGTTGATAAAATCACCAAGAAAGAGGCTTTAGGAATTAAAAAGGATTACGAAAAACTAGAGAGATCAATTGGTGGTATAAAAAACATGAATTCACTACCAGATGCAATATTTGTTATCGATGTAGGTTATGAAAGTGGTGCAGTTGTTGAGGCAACTAAACTTGGAATACCTATTTTAGGCGTAGTTGATACAAATAATTCAATTGATGATATTGCTTATGTGATTCCTGGTAATGATGACTCAAGTAGAGCGATTAGGCTATATGCAAGAGGAATTGCGGATGCGGTTCTTGAAGGCAAAAAAAATGCAATTGATGACTTAGCAAAAATGGTTAAAGAAGATGATTCGGATAAGGCTGAATCTAAAACTGAAAAAGATAGCTAATAACAACAATTAGGAGTTGATAAAGTATGGCTGAGATAACAGCAAAGATGGTAATGGGCTTAAGGGCTAAAACTGATGCACCGATGATGGACTGTAAAAAAGCACTTAGCGAAGCTGATGGAGATGCAACCCGTGCTGAAGAAATTCTAAGAGTTCGTTTTGGAAATAAGGCCTCAAAAGCATCAACAAGATTAGCCGCTGAAGGGATTGTTGCATGTTTTATTAAAGATGATAAGAAAACTGGCGCGCTTGTTGAAGTTAATTCAGAAACAGATTTTTGTGCAAAAAATGATGAATTTATTTCATTTGTTGAAGTAGTTACAAAAGCAACTGTTGAGAATAATGTTAGCGATGTTGAACAATTATCTAATTTATCGATTGATGGTAAAACTGTTGAAGAGATTAGAACTCAATTAATTGGTAAAATTGGAGAAAACATTACAATCAGAAGGGTAGAGAAAATAAATGCCAAAGATACCCTTTTTTCATATAACCATGGCGGAAGAGTTGGTGTGATTGTTGACATTCAATCATCTGATGAAAGCCTTGGTAAGGATATTGCAATGCATATTGCAGCTACAAAACCTAAAGCTTTAGACCGAAGTGGAGTTTCTCAAGACTTAATTGATGCCGAAAGAAGAGTGGCTATTGAAAAAGCTAAAGAAGCTGGTAAGCCAGATGAAATGCTTGAAAAAATAGCTACGGGAACTATTAATAAGTTTTTAAAAGAGATTACATTGGTAAATCAAGTATTCGTTAAAGATGAAAAGCTAACAATCGAACAACTTCTTAAAAACAATAACTCAATGATAAATGATTTTAAGTTTTTTATTGTTGGTGAAGGAATTGAGAAAAAAGAAGTTGATTTTGCATCTGAAGTTGCAGCGGCTCAACAATAAAAATACTTTAGTGATTTGGAAAAAAAGGATTGCTTAACAATCCTTTTTTTTTACCTAAAACAGTCTAGAATAATAAATAATTATGAATAAATTAAAATACAAAAGAGTTTTATTGAAGCTATCTGGTGAGGCATTGATGGGAAACGACGCATTTGGAGTTAATCCTGAAACTATTAGTAAAATTGTCAATGAAATCAAGCTAATGGTTGACTCAGGGGTAGAGTTGGCAGTTGTGATTGGTGGAGGGAATATTTTTCGAGGAGTAGCTCTTGGTTCCAAGGGCATGGATCGCGCAACTGGAGACTATATGGGTATGCTTGCTACTGTAATGAATGCAATTGCTTTGCAGGATGCTATGAAACATATTGGAATTATCAGTAGGGTTCAGTCAGCAATTAAAATTGAGCAAATAGTTGAACCATATATCAGAAGTAAGGCAATCAGATATATAGAAGATCATAAGGTCGTAATTTTTGCTGCAGGAACTGGAAACCCATTCTTTACAACAGATACCGCAGCAGCTTTAAGAGCGATTGAGCTAAATGCCGAAGTTGTTATTAAGGCAACAAAAGTTGAGGGGATATTCTCTGATGACCCTGAAAGGGTTAAGGATGCAAAATTATTTAAAAAAATTACTTTTGATGAAGTGATTAATAGAAAATTAAAAGTAATGGATTCAACAGCATTTACTCTATGTAGAGATCAAGGAATGCCCATTGCAGTATTAAGTTTATTTAAAAAAAATGCGCTATTAAATTTTATTCATGGTGAGGAAGAAGGTACGTTGGTTACTTTAAATTAAAAAATATGAGGAAATGTGATGGAAGAACTATTAACTGATTCAAAGGTTAAAATGCAAAAGACGATTGAGTCTTTTCAAGATAATTTATCAAAAATAAGAACAGGAAGGGCTAATACAAGCTTACTTGATCATATTTCTATAGATTATTATGGAACACTAACCCCATTAAGCCAAGTTGCTGCAATTAATGTAGCAGACTCTTCAACACTTACTATTCAGCCTTTTGAAAAAAATTTCTCAGCAGTTATTGAGAAAACAATAAGAGAGAGTGATTTAGGCCTTAATCCTGTTGGTGTAGGTGATTTAATTCGAGTACCTATGCCGCCCTTAACGGAAGAGAGAAGGAAAGATTTAATTAAGGTAGTTAAGTCAGATGGTGAAAATAGTAAAATTTCGGTGAGAAATATTAGAAGAGACTCTAATGATGAATTAAAAAAATTAACAAAAAATAAAGAGATTAGTGAGGATGACGAAAGAAGACTTCAGGATCTTATCCAAAAAAATACAGATATTTTTATATCTGAAATAGATTCAATGATAGATATAAAAGAAAAAGATTTACTAACAATATAGAGTAAAAAAAACTGTATTTCTTTAAAAAAAAATTACTTAAAAAAGATAGAAGACCAAAGCACATAGCTGTGATAATGGATGGCAATGGGAGGTGGGCAAAAAAAAAGTTATTGCCTAGGTTGGCTGGACACAACAAAGGATTACAGTCAGTAAGGAAGGTAATTGAATGTGCTATTAAATATAATATTAATACTCTTACATTATATGCGTTCAGTACAGAAAATTGGAAAAGACCCCTAAATGAAGTTGAGGGCCTTTTAAAGCTTTTTTCTGATTCAATTTCAAGAGAATCAAAAAAAATTAACTCAAATAATATAAAATTAAAGTTCATTGGCGATACGTCAATATTTACAGAATCTCTCCAATCAAAAATAATAGAAATAGAAAAAAAAACATCAAGAAATACAAGGTTGATGCTTAATATAGCTTTAAATTATGGAGGAAGACTTGATATAGTTAATTCAGTAAATAGCTTTTATAAGGATAAAAAAAATATAAAAAAAATCACGGAAAGCATTATCAATAATGGTTTATTCACTAAGGGGCAGTCTGATGTTGATTTAGTTATCAGAACAGGTGGTCAACAAAGAATGAGTAATTTTCTATTATGGCAATCAGCATATGCTGAACTTTATTTTACACAAAAATTATGGCCTGATTTTGATGAAAAAGTATTTGTAAATTCCTTGTATTTTTTTCAAAATACTGAGAGAAAATTCGGATCGATTTTAAAAAATTTATAATGTTAAAAGAGAGAATCCTGTCGGCTACTGTTTTATTATTTATTTTTTCGGTCACTTTTTTTTCAAAAAATCCTACATACTTCCTATTTCTAATATTTATCCTAAGTGGAATCTTATTCTATGAATTAGAAAAAATATTAAAACTCAAAAGTTTAGCTTTGATAATTTATTGGATTTTATCTTTTACGCCAATTATTTTTTTCTATTTAATTATTAGTTTAGATATAAATATTTTAGATGTCCAAAATCAAGATTTAAAAAACTTTTTAAATATTTTTTCAATTCTTATCTGCGTAATTAGCCTGATTTTTTGGCTGGTCCTTGCTCCTATAGATATTAAATACAAAAAAATATCTTCAAATGTTAAATTCAAAATTTTTTATGGATATTTTTTAATTACCCCAATGGTGATAGCAACATCAATAGTTTTTATTCAAAATAAAACGTTACTGCTAATACCTTTTACAATGATTTGGGTTGCAGACATTTGTGCTTATTTTATTGGAAAAAATTTTGGAAAGAACAAGTTAGCAAAAAGCATAAGCCCAGGCAAGACAATCGAGGGAGCCTTAGGTGGGCTTGTTTGCAATATAATTTATGCTTATTTTTTATCTTATTATTCTGAAGTAGATTTTAACGTTATGTTTTTTTTCGCTTTGATAGTAACCACCTTAAGTATTTTTGGCGATATTTATGAATCATTTTTAAAGAGACAGGCGAATGTAAAGGATAGCGGATCGATTATACCTGGGCATGGAGGTTTACTTGATAGACTTGATAGTTTTTGCCCTACGTTGCCCTTATGCTATCTAGCATTTATTTTTTTTAATACTTTTATCACTCCAATTTCTTAGTATGAAGATAATTTCTATTTTAGGTTCTACAGGAAGTATTGGAAGAAGCACTCTGTCTGTAATTAATCTTCATCCTGAAAGATTCAAGGTATTTGCATTAAGTGGCTTTAATAATATTAAATTACTACTAGAGCAAACCATCAAATTTAAGCCAAGATTCATTGTAACTAATGACTCAATATCAAAAAACTATTTGATGGACAAGCTGAAAGATAAAAAACTAGATACTGTGGTTCTATATGGTAATGAGGGTTACAATTTTATTGCCTCTCACGAAGAGGTAACAACTGTTGTGGCTTCTATAACTGGGAGCGCAGGTTTAATTTCTACGATTAATGCTGCAAAAAGCGGAAAACAAATTTTATTGGCTAATAAAGAGTCCATGGTAATGGCGGGAGCCTTAATAAATAAAATTTGCTCTGAAAATAACTCAACGTTAATTCCTATAGATAGTGAGCATAATGCAATTTTCCAGGTATTTTCAAAGGATAGTGACACCAAAAAGGTAAAAAAAATTATTTTAACTGCTTCCGGTGGGCCATTTATAGACCTTGACCTCAAGAGCTTGAAGGAAGTGACAGTTGAGGAAGCATTGAATCATCCTAATTGGAAAATGGGAAAAAAAATATCAATTGATTCAGCTACAATGGTAAACAAAGGGCTTGAGGTTATTGAAGCCTCACATCTATTTAGACTTAATTTAGATAAAATAGAGGTTGTAATGCATCCACAAAGTATTATTCACTCATTTGTTGAGTTTATTGACGGAAGCTCATTGTGTCAGCTTGGGAATCCTGATATGAGGGTTCCTATATCCTATGCACTTGGCTATCCGGAGAGAATTACCTCTGGTGTTAGCGGTGTTTCACTTGATAAACTCCCAACTCTTCAGTTTTTTAAACCAGATTTGAAGAAATTCCGCTGTCTTGATCTTTCCTATCAATGTTTAGCTATGGGGGCTGTTCATTGCATTAATTTAAATGCATCTAATGAAATAGCCGTAGAAGCTTTTTTATTAGGGAAAATAAACTTCACACAAATTCCAGAATTAATAGAAAAAACGCTTTTGAAAGCTACAGCTACGGATGTAAATTCAGTTGAGCATATACTTGAGATTGATAATTTAGCTAGATTAGAAGCTAATATAATATTAAAAAAAATGTTTTAAAACAGTATTTTAGTCTATTTTTATTAAGTATAGAATTAAATAAATTTCAATCTAAAAGTGTCTCAGATGTTCTTAAATTAATGTTTCTTATACCTTTTATTTAATTATTGATTAAATACTCAAGTCTTATTTTTTTTAAAAGACATTTTCTTTGGTATTTTGGTATTTTATAATTTCATTATTTCTCAATGACTTAAGAGAAAATATTAGTTTTGATATTGGAAATTGCGGTATATAATAGCGTTTTAAAAAAATATATTTTCTAATGAGAAAAATAATTTTAACATTTCTATTGGTTGTATCAATTATTTTGCCGATTTATGCAGAAGATATTACTATTTCTGATATAAAAGTTCAAGGGTTGAAGCGAGTTGATCCAGGGTTAGTTTTTGACAATATCCCTTTTGAGGTAAATACTCCAATTAGTGAAGCTAATTTCAGCGAAGCAATTCAACTTCTATACAAAACTGGTCAGTTTAAAAATATAAGCATAGATCTAGAAGGAAATGTAGTTATCATTATTGTTAATGAAAAACCTCTTATTTCAACTATTACGTTTCATGGTGCAGACGCTATACAGCCTGATAAAATTAAAGAAGGGATGCTTCAAATGAACTTAGGCGAGGGGATGATTTTTAATCAGCCAACGCTTAAAAAAGTTACAAATGAGATTAGTAAGCAATATCTAAACTTAGGTCTCTATTCTGCAACCGTTAAAACAAAGGTTACCCCACAAGAAAGAAATCGTGTTGCAATTGATTTCTATATAAACGAAGGGTCTACAGCCAGAATAAAAGAAGTAAACATAATAGGCGTAACAAAATTTGATGAAGATGACTTATTGAGTCGTCTCGACCTTAAACCAACAAGCTTTATGTCATGGTGGAATAAGGATGATAGATATTCTCGTCAAGTTTTAACTGGTGATTTAGAAAAAATTCGGTCTTTTTACATGGACAGAGGATATCTGGACTTCGATATTAAAAATACTACCGTAAGCATTTCAGAAACAAAAAAAAATGTTTATATTTCAATTATTATAGATGAGGGCTACAAGTATAATTTTGGAGATATAAAGGTAAGCGGTAATTATTACCCACTCAAAGAAGAGTCAATCTTTCAAAATGATATCAAAACCATCAAAGGTGAAGTTTTTAGTAGGAAGTTATTGAATCAATCAACGGAATCAATCAATCAAGAGCTAGGTAATTATGGTTACGCTTTCTCTAATGTAAATCCCATCCCAGATGTTGATAAGGAAAATTTGACTGTTGGGTTTAATTATTTCATTGAGCCTGGGAAAAAAGTTTATGTTAGGCGGATTAGTTTTATTGGAAATGAAACAACTAAGGATAGAGTTTTAAGAAGAGAGATGAGGCAGTTCGAAGCATCTTACTATGACAAAGAAAAAATTGATCAGTCGACTAGGCGTTTAAAAAGAACCCAATATTTTGAGGGTGTAGACATCAAGACAGTTTCTGTCCCAGGTATATCAGATCAGGTTGATTTAACGGTGGCTGTTAAAGAAAAAAACACAGGATCTGTCAAGCTTGGAGCAGGAGCAAGCTCAGATGAGGGTTTGGTGGGGAGCTTTTCTGTTACACAAGCCAATTTTCTTGGAACAGGTGATACGGTCTCGGCAATGATTAATACAAGTAAAGTTAACACAGTCTATAGCGTAAGCCATATTAATCCTTATTACACACTTGATGGAATCTCAAGAAGGCTTACCGCGTATATGAAAGAAACAGATACTAAAGATTTAAGTACAGGTACATATGATAAGAAATCATATGGGTTAGGAGTCGGTTTTGGTATTCCTATGAATGAGTTTGATAGAGTTAATATTGGCTTCGATGTGGACATGTCTGATATTAAGCTTGTTAGTTCATCACCACAAAGATATAAGGATTATTGTAAAGATGTTTCAGGTGGAGACACTAGTGGTTGTGATCAAAATGAAGCCGTCCTCTCTGTAGGGTACACCTCTGACAAAAGAGATAGCGCAATATACCCAACATCTGGTTATAAATATGATGTTAGTAGTGAAATAACGTTACCAATGCTTGATATGCAGTATTATCAATTTAATGGGAAAATTATAGATTACCGACCTCTGACTAAGGAATTTGTTTGGGGCAATAAACTTAACTTAGGATATGCACATTCATACGGTGACGATCCCTATCCATTCTTCCAAAATTATTATGTAGGTGGCACAAGCACTGTAAGGGGTTATAAGGCTGCTTCTATCGGTAAACAATATTATGATGAGACCCAAAAAGAATTTGTGTCAACTGGTGGCACAACAAAAGTTGTAGCGAGTACCTCAATGCTATTTCCGCTTCCTGGTGGATTGTTTAAAGATCAAGTCAGAATTGAAACATTTATTGATGGAGGTGGTGTATGGGAGGAGGATGCAGATATTGCATTAGATGAAATGAGGTTTTCAGCAGGACTTTCAGTTTTATGGGTTTCACCATTTGGCCCAATCAATGTATCATTTGCTAAGGCATTAAATAGTGATGCTCAGGATGAAACCGAAGTATTCCAGTTTGGAATGGGAACAAATTTTTAATATAAATTTTAGATAAAGGAATTAAATAAGATGATTAGACAATTTTCAGCAACAATTTTTAGTGTTTTTCTTTTATTATCAATATCGGCCTCAGCTGATGCAGAAACATATAAGATTGGGTATGTTGTTGTGGAGAAGGTTTTAAAAGAGGCACCTCAAACAGCTGCTAGCAATAAAAAACTGGAAAAAGAATTTAAATCTAGGACGGATGGGCTTCAAAAGAAAGTAAAGGCTATACAAAAACAAGAAAAAGACTTCAATAAAAATAATGTAACAATGGCCGCCGCTGAGCGTCAAAAAGCCCAGAAGAGCATTCAAAACGCAAAAATTGAAATTCAAAGAATTGAAAGAGAGTTAAGAGAAGATATTGATATCAGGAGGCGTGAAGAAATTGGAAAATTACAAAAAAAAATAAATGATGCAATTGAGGGCTTAGCTGAAAAAGAGAAGTATGACCTTATTCTTTACCAAGGCGTAGCATATGCTTCAAAACAAATCGATATAACCAACAAGCTCATCAAAGCATTAGGTAAATCCAAATAAAAGATTTATTTGAATGGTAAAAGAATTTAAGTGTTCTGAATTAGCTGAGGTAGTCGACGGTGAAGCTTCCTCAGACAATTTTATTGTAGATAATATTTCTTCTTTAGAATCTGCTGATGCTAGGTCTATTTCTTTTCTGTCCGATGCCTCATATATTCCAAAATTAAAAGAGACAAAATCCAAAGTCATATTAATTAAAAAAGATGATTTAAAGTATTGGGGAAAAGATTACATTCTTGTTAAAAATCCTTACCTAGCCTTTTCTAAGATTGCTTCCTTATTCAGCGCACTTGGTAAGAAAAATATTCATAGCATTCATGAGTCAGTTGTTATGGGAACTAATACAAAGTGTGATAAGAATATTAATATTGGACCATTCACTGTAATTGGAAATAATTGCCTATTCGGAAAAAACATTAAAATTGGATCAAATGTTTCTATTGGAAATAATGTTTTTATTGGTAGCGATTCAACTATAAATGCCAATGTAAGTATTGAGAGTAATGTAAAAATAGGAAATGACTGCGTTATATTTTCTGGCTCTAGAATTGGCACTGATGGGTTTGGGTATGCCCCAGAGGATAATGGCAGTTGGTCAAAAATTCCTCAAACAGGAGGTGTGGTTATCGAGGATGATGTCCATATTGGAGCGAATTCAACAATTGATTGTGGAACTATAGATAATACAATTATTAAAGCTGGAGTAAAAATTGATAATTTAGTTCATATCGCCCATAATTGTGAAATAGGTGAGAATACAATTATTGCAGCAATGGCAGGATTTGCTGGTAGCGCAAAGATAGGGAAGAATTGTATGATCGGTGGTGGAGCGAGAATTGGTCCAAATATATCAATTGCTGATAAAACTATAATATCCCCTACAACCCCAATAGCAAGATCGATAAAAAAAGAAGGACAAAGGTTTACTGGGGCTGTACCACCATTAAATCACAAGGATTGGTTAAAGTTCGCTGTAAAGTTTATGATTAAAAAAGGTTTTAAATGAAACAAGATACCTCAATGAATATAAATGAAATTTTAGATCACCTTCCTCACAGGTACCCATTTGTCTTGGTGGATAAAGTGTTATCTTATAAGCTTGGAAAAACTATTGAGGCTATAAAGAATGTAACAATAAATGAACCATTCTTTCCAGGACATTTCCCACATTATCCAGTTATGCCTGGCATTCTTATAGTTGAAGCTATGGCACAAGCCGCAGCAATATTATCTTTTAAAACGATTAATGATAAACCAAATGATCATTCAGTTTATTATTTCGCAGGAGTAGACAATGCAAGGTTTAAAAAGCCTGTAGTTCCTGGTGATACATTGAAGCTAAATGTTTCAATAGAAAGAAGAATTAAAGGATTTTGGAAGTATAAGGGAGTTGCATTGGTAGATAATAAAGTTGTAGCTGAAGCAGAAATAACATGCATTTTAAAAGAAATTTAAAAGAAAGATAATTTAATGGAATTTGATCAACAAATACACCCAACTGCCATCGTTCACCCAAAGGCAAAGCTAGATAAAAATATCAAGGTTGGACCTTATTCAGTAATTGGAAAGTCAGTTGAGCTCGGTGAAGGGACAGAGATCGGCAATCATGTCAACATCACTGGGCACACTAAAATAGGTAAGTTAAATAAGATTTATCACCACTCATCAATAGGTGAGCAGCCTCAGGATATGAAGTACAAAAATCAAGAAACTTTCTTAGAGATTGGGGATAGAAATACTATTAGAGAGTTTTGTACGTTAAATACCGGGACGATTGAAGGAAATAAAAAAACTATCATTGGAAATGATAACTGGATTATGGCCTATGTACATATAGCCCATGATTGCATTGTAAAAAATAATAATATTATAGCAAACGGGGTTAACTTGGCAGGTCATGTGGAGATTGATGATTATGTAGTTTTGGGTGGATTAACAGGTATCCATCAATTTTGTAAGGTTGGAGCACATTCAATAACAATGGGCGGAACATTGCTTTCCAAAGATGTTCCTCCATATGTCAGAGCTGTGAGCAGAGGTGGAAATTCTTTCCCAAATGGTATAAATTCTGAAGGCCTTAAAAGAAGAGGCTTTAGTGCTCAAGCAATTTCTGATATTAAAAAAGGTTATAAAATTATTTATATGGAAGATAATTCTATTGATCAAGCAAAAAAAGAACTTTTAAAGTTAAAAGATACCAGTAAAGAGGTAGTTCTCTATTTAGATTTTATTGAAAGATCAAAAAGAGGACTTATAAGATCAAGTGGCTAAAATAGCACTATTGGCTGGTGAACCTTCGGGAGACCTGATAGCCGGCCAACTTATGGCGTATATTAACTCTAAAGTAAACAATGTTGAATTTATTGGTGTAGGCGGTCCTTTAATGAAGCAACAGGGCTTAAAATCTTTTTTTGATTACTCAAGTCTTTCTCTGTATGGCATTTTCCAAGTAATTCCAAATATTCCTAAGTTACTTTTCTTGAGATATAAGTTAATAAAGTATTTAAAAAATGAAAAGCCAGATATTTTCATTGGCGTTGATGCACCAGATTTCAATTTTTATGTTGAAAAAAAGCTCAAGCAAAGCGGCATACCAACTTTTCATTATGTTGCCCCATCAGTTTGGGCATGGAGACCGAACAGAGTTTATAAAATAAAAAAATCTACCGATCATATATTTTCTATTTTTCCACATGAAAAACTATTATTTGAAAAAGGTGGTGTACAAACAACTTTTGTTGGCCATCCTTTGGCAAACAGCATCCCTTTAAAATCAAATTCTGATAAATATCGGAAGAATTTGAAGCTTAATAGTAATGAGCTAGTTTTAGCCCTTTTGCCTGGAAGTAGGATGGGTGAATTGAGGTCACATACTGATATTTTGCTTAAAACAGCCCAAAATATACTAAAAATATATCCAAAAGCGAGTTTTTTAATACCTACAAACAATGATATCAATATGAACTTCATAAAAGGTCGAATAAAAAATAACCCAACTAAAAACTTAAAACTATATAAAGGAAGGGTTGATGAAATAATAGGATGTTCAAATTTGACAATAGCTGCTTCAGGAACCGCATCACTTCAGGTTGCGTTACATTTAAAGCCAATGATTATTATTTACAGGGGTTCATGGATTTCATATTTTATATGGAAAATGGTTCGTTTAATACCTAATGTTAGTTTACCTAACATCTTACTTAATGAAAATATTGTTCCAGAAATGTTGCAACACAGAGCCACGCCAGCTTTGTTAAGTAAAAAAGTTTGTGAAATTATTGAAGATAAAAGGTATTTAAAAAAAATAGAGTCTAAATTTCAAAAACTTCATAAAGATTTAAAAAAAAGCACGTCATCTTTGATTTTTAAAACCATCAAGCCATACCTTAAATGACAATGATTTGTGGAGTTGATGAGGCAGGTAGAGGTCCTTTATGTGGGCCTGTTTTTGCTTCGGCAGTCATTTTGGATAATAGTTTGTATATCAAAAATTTAGATGACTCAAAGAAAGTTACCCCAAAAATAAGAAATGAAATATACGAAGAGATAAAAATAAATGCTTTTGATTATAGCTTTGCAACTGCAAGTGTTGAGGAAATTGATCAATTAAATATTTTAAATGCTTCATTGCTCGCAATGAAAAGGGCGATATTAATGTTAACTAAAAAACCTGATGAATACTTTGTTGATGGTCTTTATGCACCCAAAATAGCCGGATGTAGTTTAACAACAATTATAAAGGGAGATTCATTAATACCATCAATCTCTGCTGCATCAATTGTTGCTAAGGTCGAGAGAGACAAGCATATGGAATCTTTGCATAGACTATACCCACAATATGAACTAGATACGCATAAAGGATATCCAACAAAAAAACATATCGTTCTTATTAAAAAATTTGGTGTAAATAAAATTTATAGAAAAACTTTTAAACCTGTTAAAAGTTTAATTAATAAGGAAGATGCATAGTTTTTTTGTTAGGTCGGGCATTTTATTCTGACGCCATTCCTTTATTGTTCTGCTAACTATTCCCTGATTGGTGGCAGTTAAATTAGTAGCTATGCACAACCTTAAAGATTCATTATCAAATTTCAAAATGTCTGTTAGTAATCTATTATTTCGATAGGGCGTTTCAATAAAAATCTGTGTTTCTTGTTTTTTATTTATATTTATTTGGATTTGCTTAAAAAAATTTATTTTTTTATTTTCTTCAATAGGTGCGTAACCATGAAAGCAAAAACATTGCCCATTAAAGCCCGATGCCATCAAGCTCAAAATAATTGATGAAGGGCCTACTAAAGGGATAACCTCAATATTAAGTTCATGAGCTTTTGAGACAATTATAGCTCCTGGATCTGCTATACAAGGGGTTCCTGAATCAGACAATAACCCTAAGCTATCACCCTTAAAGATAGGCTTAAAATAATCTTCTATTGATTTCAATGAAAATTTTTTACTGTGCTCTATGATGTTTAAATCTTGAAGCTTTCCATCTAATTTAATTTGTTTAAGTGCTTTTCTGGCAATTTTTGGGGTTTCAACAATAAAATCTTTAATTTTTCTTAATTTTTTCTTATCTGCCTCCAGAAGAAAATCATTGTTAAATTCTTGCTCAATTGAAGTTGGTATAAGAAATAGTTTTCCATAATTTTTAGAGTTTATTTCCAATCAAACAACCCCAAACCTTTCAAACATTTTTGATAGTTCAATTAATGGAAGCCCTATTACAGCAGAGGGATCATTGCATTGGATTTCTTCTAAAAGTGTAATTCCTAGACCTTCTGTCTTTATACTTCCTACACAATGGGATGGATCTTCCAATTCAAGATAGTTTTTAATTTGCTTGTTTGAAAGTTTTTTATAGGTTACTGAAAATTTAACGACTTCATCAACAGAAATGTTTCTGTGTGCATTTTTTAAACATATCCCTGAAAAAAAATTTAATTTTTGACCGCTGAGTTCCTTTAATTGGGTAAAGGCTCCTTCAATATTAAGTGGTTTTTTTACTTCTTTTTTTTTGAATTCAGCAGTTTGATCAGAGCCAATAACAAAAGCAGATGGGTTTTTTATTGAAATAACTTTTGCTTTTTCATTCGATAACCTTCTAGCTAGATCTTCAAAATTTTCATCTTTGATTCTAGTTTCGTCAATATTTGGCGATTCTGAGGTAAATTTTATTGGGAGTCTTTTAAGGAGCTCTTGTCGGTATATTGATGATGAAGCAAGAATTATTTCACTCATAAAGGCTTAAAATTTGACTAGTTATTGGGGTTGAATTTCAATAAGCGTTTCATTCGGAGACACATTATCACCATTTGAAACATGAATCGCAACAACTATTCCAGATTTTGATGCCTGTATCTCATTCTCCATTTTCATTGCCTCTATCACAACCAAGCTATCTCCAGCATTCACACTATCGCCTACCTTTACCTTTATATCAATAATTGTTCCAGGCATTGCTGTTGTAACACATCCGTCATGAGTAGGTCGTGAGTGTTTTGAAGCTTTTTCTTGTTTTTCATTATTACCATCATCTATTGTTGTGCCTCCATTCACAATAACTCTATCTAGAGTTTCAACAAGGACTTCTTCAGATATACCATCTACAGAAACATAGAATGGTCTTTCTGCGTCACCTGACTTACCTGAACCAGTTAGATTGATATGATAGGTTTCGCCATGAAGGGTAATATTAAATTCAGATGGTGCATATCGATTATTTGCATCACCTACTGCACTTTTTAGAAGCAATTCTTCAGGGACAAGTGACCCTGCATTTCTTTCTTTTAGAAACGAAGTTGCTAAATCAGGAAACATTGCATATGTAAGAAGATCTTCGTCATTCTTTATAATTTCATCAGCCTTTACTCTAATATTTTCTATCTCAGGCTTTAGTTTATCTGCAGGCCGACAAGTAATTGGTTTTTGATCACCAATAGCATTAGACTTTATTTCATCATTTACCTTTCCTGGCGCAGCGCCATATTGTCCAAGAAAGTAATTTTTAACCTCATTGGTAATGGTCTTATACCTTAAACCAGTAATAACATTTAAAGCTGCTTGGGTGCCTACAATCTGTGATGTGGGAGTCACTAATGGTGGGTAGCCTAAGTCCTTTCTCACTTTAGGTATTTCTTTTAATACCTCGCTCATTTTATCAAGTGCATCTTGATCTTTGAGCTGATTAGATAAGTTAGATATCATTCCACCAGGTACTTGATTTGATAAAACCCTTGGGTCAACTCCTGTAAATTCAGACTCAAATTGCCAATATTTTTTACGAACCTCTCGAAGATGTTCGCTTATTGATTCAATTGCGGAAATATCAATATTAACTTCATAACCCATACTCTGAAGAGCAGCAATCATTGATTCTGTCGTGGGATGACTTGCTCCCTCAGAAAAGCTTGAATTACAGGTATCAATAATTGTAGCGCCTGCCTCAACGGCAGCAATAAGGTTTAAGCTTGCAAGCCCAGCTGTTGCATGACTATGAACATGAATTGGAATGCTTATGTTTTTCACTAACAAAGAAACAAGCTCTTTTGTAGATTGTGGTGTAAGCAGACCTGCCATATCCTTTATTGCAAGAGTGTCACTACCCATAGATTCTAATTTTTTTGCTATATCTAAAAAGTATTCATTATTATGAACTGGAGATGTTGTGTAACTTAATGTTCCTTCAGCATGTTTTTTATATTTTTTGACTGCTTTAATAGATGTTTCAATATTTCTAATATCATTCATAGCATCAAAAACTCTAAATATATCTACGCCATTTTCAACAGATTTTTTTACAAAGAGATCGACAACATCATCTGAGTAATGTCTATAACCAAGAAGGTTTTGACCTCTTAGTAGCATTTGGATACGACTATTAGGTAGTGCTTTTCTTAGTTTTTGTAACCTTTCCCATGGATCTTCTTTTAGGTAGCGCACACAAGCATCAAAAGTAGCGCCTCCCCATGCTTCAATTGACCAAAAGTCTAAGGCATCAAGTTGTGAGCATATTGGAAGCATATCCTCAGTCCTCAATCTTGTTGCTATATGGCATTGATGCCCATCTCTTAATACAAGTTCTGTAATATTTATTTTTTTCATAATTTTTTAAATCCCTTCATGGGCCGCGATTGCAGCCCCAATTGCCGCCGCTATCACAGTAGGTGGCAATTCCTCATTATAGTCAGTTAGCTCAGGATTTGATTCAACAAAACTAGTGTTAAAGTCAGCTCCAATAAATTTTTCATTTTTAAGAATTTCAACATAATAAGGGATGGTGGTTTTTACACCAAATACCCCAATATCTCCTAGTGCCCTAATACCCCTAGTAACTGCATCATCCCAATTTAAAGCCCAAATAATAAGTTTTGCGCACATTGAATCGTAGTAAGGGGGGATTACATAACCCGTATAAATTGATGCATCAGTTCTAACCCCAGGACCGCCAGCAGCATAATATCTAGTAATTTTGCCAAAAGATGGGACGAATTCTTGTTTTGGGTCTTCAGCATTTATTCTAAATTCGATAGAATACCCCCTGTGTTGTATTTCTTCTTGTTTGTATCTTAGGTTTAATCCACTTGCAATCCTTATCTGCTCTTGAACAATATCAACACCAGTTATATTTTCTGTTATCGTATGCTCAACTTGCAAGCGTGTATTCATCTCCATGAAATAAAAGTTATTTTGACTATCAAGAAGAAATTCAACAGTACCCGCATTTTGATAGTTAACAGCTTTAGCTGCTTTAACAGCAAGATCACCAATATATGTTCTTTGGTCTTCGTTAAGTTGAGGGGAAGGTGCTATCTCAATTAATTTTTGATTTCTTCGTTGAATAGAGCAATCACGCTCAAATAGGTGAATAGCATTATTGTCATGATCTGCTAAAATCTGTACTTCAATATGTTTAGGATTTAATACACATTTTTCTATAAATACTTCAGGGCTTCCAAAAGCTTTTGTCGCTTCTGAAATAACTCTCTCATAGTTTGACTCTACTTCTTTTTCATTATCACATCTTCGAATACCTCTTCCACCACCACCATTGGTTGCTTTAATCATTACAGGAAACCCAATATCTTTTGAGACCTTCTTGGCTTCAGTAAGGTCTTTTACATTTCCTTCGCTACCAGGTATCACAGGCACTCCAGCCTTAATCATTGCTTTTCTTGCCTCAATTTTATCACCCATTTTTTGGATGACTTCTGAGCTTGGACCGATAAAATACAATCCTCTTTTTTTACAAATAGCTGCAAAATTTGAATTTTCAGATAAAAAACCATACCCAGGATGTACGCCATCACAACCAGCTGTCACAGCAACATTTGCAATCCAATGGCCATTTAAATAGCCAGATAAAGGATCAGATCCAATAAAATATGATTCATCAGCTTTCTTAACATGCAACGCATGGCGATCTGCATTGGAATAAATTGCTACGCTTATAATACCCATTTCCTTACAAGCTCTTATTATACGAACAGCAATTTCACCACGGTTGGCAATGAGAATTTTTGATATCAAAAATAATTCCTTTGATGGTAGATTCTTTAATAAACTTTACAAAATTCTAATCATGAATTCTGTAACCACAGTCCATAATTATATCATGATGAAAATCATCTTTTAATAACTGCTATAAATCATTTCCAAAATTATATAAATTAGAAGATTATAAAATATCCTTTGTAAAGCTATTTTTCTATCTAAAATTGGATTAGTTATAATTTAAAAAAATTAGGATTTATGATAAAATCTCGGCTTAATTATTTGTAGAAGCTTTGTTTTAAAATGATATTAAAACTTTCATAGCTTTGAATATTAGTTTTTTAAATTAGGAGTACCTTATGGCTGTTCAAAAAAGTAAAAAATCACCATCGAGAAGAAATATGAGAAGATCTCATGATAGCTTATCAAATGCTGCAATAGCAATTGAAAAAACAACGGGCGAAACACACCTTAGACATCACGTTAGTGAATCAGGTTTTTATAAAGGTAAAAAAGTAATCGAGACTAAAGGTTAGTAGACATCAGTCTACACTAACTGATGCAACATAAAATTTCAGTTGATGCAATGGGAGGTGACTTTGGTCCATCTGTCACAATTCCAGCTTCATTAAAGATTTTAAAAAAATATGAAAATATTTCTATTATCTTAGTTGGTAATTCCGATGAAATTACTCAAATTCTAAAGAAGAAAAAATCACTCAATCATCGAAGAATCTCTATTCACAAAACAACTCAAGTTGTTGGTATGGATGAGTTACCACAAAGTGCTCTAAAGAATAAAAAAGATTCATCAATGCGGGTAAGTATTAATTTGGTTAAAGAGGGTGTCGTTGACGCTTGTGTGAGCGCAGGTAATACAGGAGCCCTCATGGCTACTGCTCGCTTTGTTTTAAGAATGCTACCAGGTATTGATAGACCTGCTATATCTAGCGAATTACCAAATAGTAATGGCACAACTTGCATGCTAGATTTGGGTGCTAATGCAGACTGTACCCCCGAGCAACTTCTTCAATTTGGAATTATGGGATCTATTTTAACAAACGTATTACATAAAAAGAATAACCCATCTATCGGGTTGTTAAGTAACGGAAGTGAATCGATGAAGGGCAGTGAGGTTGTAAAAAGATCCGCTGAGTTATTTAGAGATAGCCATTTAAATTTTCATGGAAATGTTGAGGGAGATGATATATTTAAAGGAACAACTGATGTAGTTGTCTGTGATGGTTTTACAGGAAATATCTCCTTGAAGACTACAGAAGGCCTCGCTCAGATGATGGCAAATTTTTTAACGTTAGAGTTTAAACGCAATTGGCTAACAAAAATTTCAGCACTTATTGCCCTTCCAGTTTTGAAGCGATTTAAAAAAAGATTAGATCCTCGTCGCTATAATGGCGCATCTTTTCTTGGTTTAAACGGCATTGTGGTAAAAAGCCATGGCGGAGCCGACGAATTTGCTTTTATGCATGCCCTAGAAACAACGATTTCAGAATCAGAAAGTGATGTAATTTCTAAAATTAAAGATCAGCTTAAAGTTGAGTCAATAATATAAAATAGTCTAATGATTTATTCAAAAATAATAGGGTGCGGCAGCTACCTTCCTGAGAAAGTTTTAACTAATAGTGATCTAGAGTCGACATTAGATACGACTGATGAATGGATTACCACTAGAACAGGAATCAAAAAAAGACACATTATAAGTGCTGATCAATTTACAAGCGATTTAGCATTTGAGGCATCAAAAAATGCACTTTGTAATGCTAATTTAGAGCCAAATGATATTGATTTAATAATTGTTGCAACCACAACTCCAGATAAAGTCTTCCCAAGCACAGCATGTATTTTACAAAAAAAATTAGGGATAGTTGAATGTGCGGCATTCGATATTCAAGCAGTGTGTAGTGGATTTATTTATGCGCTCTCAGTGGCTGATAAATTCATCAAGACGAGCTCTTCAAAAAATGTTTTAGTTGTCGGTGCCGATGCTATGTCTAAAATTACTGACTACTCAGATAGAAGTAATGCAATTTTATGGGGTGACGGTTCAGGAGCAGTTATTCTTTCAAAGTCAAATGACGAAGGAATTCTTTCTACGCATATTCATGCTAAAGGAGAACATGAGGAGCTTCTTCATGTTCCGAGAAAAGATGAGCTGGGAGTAAAAGATACAATTGAAATGAAAGGCAATCAAGTTTTTAAGATGGCTGTAAATACTCTTGATATGATTGTTGATGAAACGCTAAGTGCTAATAATCTTGCTAAAGAAGATATTGATTGGGTTGTTCCCCATCAGGCCAATATAAGAATTCTTGAAGCCACTGCTAAAAAATTGAATATGAGTATGGATAAGGTAATCATTACCATTGATGAACAAGGCAATACTTCAGCTGCTTCAATCCCTTTGGCACTCGATTTTGGTTTTAAGCAAAATAAAATAAAATCAGGTCATCTAATTTTAATGGAAGCATTTGGGGGAGGGTTTACTTGGGGCTCTGCACTTATAAGGATTTAACATGACTGATTTTATAGCTTTATTTCCAGGACAAGGTTCGCAATCAGTAGGTATGATGCAAAATTTGTCTGCAAGCAAAGTGGTTAAACAAACTTTTGATGAAGCATCAGATATTTTAAATACTAACTTTTGGGATATGGTGAATGTTGAAAATACGGATATTAATCAAACAATCAATACCCAACCTTTAATGCTCGTTGCAGGGATTGCTACATGGCGAGTACTTGAACAAAATAATATAAGCTATCCATCTTTTGCGGCAGGCCATAGCCTAGGTGAGTTCTCTGCCTTGGTGGCAGCAAAAGTATTTTCATTTGAAAGTGGACTTCATATTGTTAAAAAAAGAGCTGAGCTAATGCAAAATGCTGTTCCAAGCGATAAAGGTGCTATGGCTGCAATTTTGGGGTTAGCAGATTGTGAAGTTATCAATATATGTAATAACTTAAAAGATGAAGGAGTGATCGAGGCGGTAAATTTTAATTCCCCTGGCCAAGTTGTTGTAGCAGGAGAGAAAAAAATAATTGAAACCTCACTTGAAATATTTAAATCAGCAGGAGCAAAAAGAGCAATTGTTCTTCCTGTAAGCGTTCCATCTCATTGCAGCTTGATGAAGGATGCGGCAAATGAATTTAAAGAATTTTTAAGCCCTATTAATTTTGAAAAACCAATTTTTCCTGTAGTTCAAAATTTTGAGGCAGCTGCCTACAATGATGAAGAGAAAATTAAAGAGGGACTTTTTTATCAATTATTTAATCCTGTAAGATGGAGGCAGTCTATAGAGTTTATAAGTAAAAAAAACGTAAATATATTTTTAGAGGTTGGTCCTGGCAAGGTCCTCACAAGCCTTGGTAAAAGGATTAATAGAGACTCAAATAATATCTCAATTGATTCCATAGAGTCACTTGAGCACTTTAATAAGATAGGTTAATTACAATTTAAGACATAAGGAACAAAATGGATACTAATAACAAAGTAGTTTTGGTTACAGGAGCTAGTAGAGGGATCGGTATGGCAATCGCTACTGAGCTATCTGATAATGGTGCTATTGTTGTTGGAACTGCTACATCCAATGAAGGAGCCTCTAATATTTCAAAAATTTTATCTTCACAAGAACGTAAAGGTGAGGGGATGGTTTTAGATGTGAATAGCAATAATTCTATCAATGAGTTAATGAAATTAATTAATAACAAATATGGCGAGATTCAAATTTTGGTCAATAATGCTGGAATAACTCAAGATAATTTATTAGTGAGAATGAAAGATGAAGAGTGGGATAGGGTTTTAAGTACTAATTTAACTTCGGTTTATAAGCTTAGTAAATCTGTTCTAAGAAGTATGATGAAAAGTAGATATGGAAAAATTATCAATATTTCGTCCGTTGTAGGGCATATGGGTAATGCCGGCCAGACTAACTATGTTGCATCTAAAGCTGGGATTACTGGATTTACAAAGTCGTTAGCTCAAGAGGTAGGCAATAGGGGAATTACTGTAAATTGTGTAGCCCCAGGTTTTATTGATACTGATATGACAAAATCTCTATCAAATGAGCAAAAAGAAAAACTTTTATCTCATATTCCATTGTCTAGGCTCGGGAACTCATCGGATATCGCCAAAGCGGTTTTATTTTTAGCATCAGATGATGCTAGTTATATTACAGGAGAAACTCTTCATATCAATGGCGGTATGCTGATGGCTTAAATGGTTTTGGATACTAAGCTTTAAAAATATTTTATTTAAATATTAAAAAAGATTTAGAAAAATTGGATTCATTTGATAAAATGTCGCAACACTAATTTGTTATTTTAAAAAAAAGGGGTAATTTTAATGTCAGATATCGAACAAAGAGTGAAGAAAATAGTTTCAGAACAATTGGGAACAGATGAGGCAAGCTTAAAAAACGAGTCATCCTTCATTAATGATTTAGGTGCAGATTCGCTTGATACAGTTGAATTGGTAATGGCTTTAGAGGAAGAATTTAATACTGAAATTCCTGATGATGAGGCAGAAAAAATTACAACCGTTCAGCAAGCTATAGATTATATTAACGCTAACCAAAAATAAGATCACCTTGGAGCCCAATAAAACCATAGTTGGGTTCATTCATGAATAAAAGAAGAGTAGTCGTCACAGGGCTTGGTTTAGTTACACCAGTTGGCATTGGTGTAAGCGAATCATGGAAGAATATAATTGAAGGCCAGTCTGGTATTTCAAATATAACTAACTTCGATACAGATAGCTTCTCTACACCTTTTTCATCCACTATTGCAGGCGAGATTAAAAACTTCGATCCCAAAGAATACCTAAATCCAAAAGATGCTAGAAGAATGGATACCTTCATTCAGTATGGATTAGTTGCCGCGCATGAAGCTTTTAAGGATTCAGGCCTTGAAGTAAACGATGCGAATGCGGATAGAATAGGAACTTCTATAGGTTCTGGTATTGGAGGTATTAATTTAGTTGAGAAACAAGTTGAATTATTAAGAACAGGCGGCCCAAGAAAAATTTCTCCATTTTTTGTTCCAGGAGCCATTATTAATATGGTGGCTGGAAACCTCTCAATTACATTGGGTCTTAAGGGGCCAAATATATCAATTGTTACTGCTTGTACCTCAGGAACGCACTCAATAGGTGATGCTAGTCGCATGATTGAATATGGTGACGCTGATGTAATGGTGGCAGGTGGAGCTGAAGCAGCAATTACTCCTCTTACAGTTGCTGGTTTTGGTTCAGCTAAAGCTTTAAGTTCAAGAAATGATGACCCCAAGACAGCCTCAAGACCATGGGATGTAGATAGGGATGGTTTTGTAATAGGGGAGGGAGCAGGAATAATGGTTTTAGAGGAAATGGAACATGCAAAAAAAAGAGGAGCAAAAATTTATTGTGAATTAGCCGGTTTTGGAATGAGTGCAGACGCATATCATATTACCGCTCCCACAGTAGATGGGCCAAAAAGATCAATGTTCTCGGCATTAAAAAATGCTGGGGTTAATGAAAACGAGATAGACTACATTAACGCCCATGGAACATCTACGCCATTAGGTGACCTAAATGAAACTAACGCAATCAAAGAAACCTTTAATGATCACGCCAAAAATTTGGTCGTAAATTCAACAAAATCAATGACCGGACATTTGTTAGGTGGAGCTGGTGGAATTGAATCTGTTTTTACTGCTTTAGCAATTCATCATCAAATTTCCCCCCCAACAATTAATATTTTTAATCAAGATCCTGAATGCGATTTAGATTATTGTGCAAACGAAGCCAGAGAAATTAAAATTAAGGCAGCCCTTAAAAATAACTTTGGATTTGGTGGTACCAACGGAAGCCTTGTATTCATAAAGAGTTAAATAGAAAATAAATTGGCTAAAAATTTTTTAATCAATGGCGATAACAAAAATTTTTTAAGTCCCTTTGATCGTGGCCTCGCTTTTGGTGATGGAATTTTTAGAACTTTTCTTATTGAAGACAGTAAACCTAAACTTTGGAAAAAACAATATCAAAAACTGTCACAAGATTTAAAAGCTATTGAGATAAAGCCACCAAGCCAAAAAATAGTTCTTGCAGATATCCAAAAGTTATTTCCATTAAAAGGAATTTTTATTGCCAAAATAATAGTCACTCGTGGTGAATCACAGACTGGTTATGATTTCATTAAAGGAATTAAACCCACACGAATTTTATTAAAAATTGATTTTAATAAAAATAAATACGATACCCTACATAAGGGTGTTCGGTTGACATCAAGTAATATTAAGGCTTCAAGTTCATCTCATGCCAGTATTAAGCATTTAAATAGACTAGAAAGCGTATTAGCGAGAAAGAACTTAAGTAATGATTTTTTTGATGCAATAATGATTGATGATAATGGGAATATTTGTGATTGTGCTAGATCGAGTTTATTTGTTAGATATGACCGTATTTTGTATACGTGCAGCAATAGAAGCTCCGGTATACATGGTGTCACAAAAAAAATTATTGAAGAAAATATAAAAAAACTTAATTTAACGATTGATTATTCACCCCTAACTCTTAATCAACTTGAAAAAGCAGATGAAATTATTGTTTCTAATTCTATTGTCGGGGCGCTTCAAGTTTTAAGGTTTAAAAATAAAAAATGGAATAAGGGAACTATGGCAAAATCAATAATGAGTCTTTTAAATGAATCTGATTAATCTAAAACTTAAGTTTACAAAGGTCTCAAATGCTACATTTGTTTTTTTCAAAAAAAATAAACCAATTTTTATAAATGGAATAAAAAAAATAAGAAGTACTATCCCTATTAGTAACAATCTTCTTTCAGAAAAAAAACTTATAGTGACGAGTATTTTGGCTACTACATTTTGTTTATGGATTCTAAGCTATCCCTTTATATCTCTTAATGTTGATAAAAAAAATGAGTTCCTTAAAGTAAGAAAAGGTGACAACATAACTCAAATTGCTAATAAGCTTGTTAATCTTAATGTCTTACCTGATGTATTTAGATTTAAAGTTCTAGCCAAACTGAGTAATAGATCTGAAAATATAAAAAGTGGGCATTATTTTTTACATAATAATATTAGCCCCAATGAATTATTAACTCTTCTGGAAAATGGTGATGGTGTTCTCTACCCAATTACATTTATCGAAGGGACAACATTGCAAGAAAATCTTGAAAAATTAAAAAATAATAAGCTACTTACAAATGTTGATTCTTATAATTCAACAAAAAAATTAAAGATAAACTTAGGAATACAGGAAAAGCTACTCGAGGGACTATTTTTCCCTGATACGTATTATTTTTATGAAGGGACCCCTGGTATTGATATTCTTAAAGAGTCTCATAAAATGATGTTGCAGAAGCTAAAAAATGCATGGAAGAATAAATCACCTAATCTTCCATATAAAAATAAGTATGAAGCATTAATTGTGGCATCAATTATTGAAAAAGAGCTAGGCTTCAGAGAGGAAGCAAGCCTCATAGCCGGAGTTTTCGTTAATCGCTTGAGGATCGGCATGCCACTTCAGAGTGATCCAACAGTCATATACGGCATGAAAGACCAATTTGAGGGTAATCTCACAAAACAAGATCTTAGACGTCCTACAATTTATAACACTTATACTCAGAATGGACTCCCACCATCGCCAATTTGTTTGCCTGGTTTTGACACAATTGAGGCTGCACTAAACCCAGCAGAAACTAATGCTTTTTATTTTGTTGCAAAAGGTGATAATAAAACACATCATTTTTCAAATACTTTAAAAGAACATAATAAGGCTGTAAGAAAATATCAAAGATGAGTAATTTGGGAAAATTTATTACACTTGAAGGTGTAGACGGTGCTGGCAAAACCACGCATATTGAATTTATAAAAAATTATCTTTCTGATTTAAATGTCAATTATGTAATGACAAGGGAGCCTGGTGGAACGGCGCTAGGTGAAAAATTAAGAGATATTTTACTTCATGATGAGATGAGCCCAGAAACGGAAACTATGTTGATGTTTGCTGCAAGAAATGAACATATTAATAAAGTAATTCGTCCAAATCTTATGAAAGGGGCAGTGGTGATAAGTGATCGTTTTACAGATGCAACCTATGCCTATCAAGCAGGCGGCAAAGGTGTAAAAGATGAAAAAATTGATATCTTAAAAAAGTGGGTTCAAGAAAGCCTTAAGCCTGATTTAACTTTTTTATTTGATCTGTCTGTGGAAGTAAGTATAGAAAGGTTAAACAAAACCAGAAAGCTTGATAAGTTTGAGAGGGAGGATAAGAGTTTTCATAAAAATATAAGGAAAAAATATTTAACTCTTGCTAAAGCTTCCTCGGAAAGGTTTTGTATTTTAAATAGTGAAGAGTCGATCAAAAAAATTCAAAATCAAATTAAATTAAAATTAGATGAGGTTGTAGTGTGAGCCTTTATCCTTGGCAAAAAAAAGCTTGGGCAGAATTAAAACATGCTAATGCTAAACTACATCATGCCTATTTGTTTATTGGACCCTTAGGATCTGGTTTAGAAAAATTTGCAAACACATTTGCTACGTCTTTAATATGTAGAAAATTAACAGACACCAAGCAAGCTTGTGGTAAGTGTCAAGATTGCCAATGGATATTAACCGAACATCCAAATCTTAAAGTTGTTAATAACGAAGCCGAGGAGGGTGCCTCAAAAAATATATCTATTGAATCAATAAGAAATTTAAAGCATTTTTTTGAGCTAAGCTCACATACAATTGGCGGCAATAAAATAATTTTAATTAACAATACAGAGAGCCTCACACTGAATGCTGCTAATGCATTATTAAAAATACTTGAGGAGCCACCCGAAAACTCTTACCTTATATTAACAACTGATAATATATCAAGTTTATTGCCAACTATTGTGAGTAGGTGTTTAATAGTCCCATCTCCAAGACCATCGAGTGAAGAGGCAGAATCTTTTTTAAAAGCGGAAGGTTTTGAAAGCTTATCTTCACAATTGGCATTATTTAATAACTTACCTTTGGACGTTATTACCCATCAAAGTGATAGTGATTTATTTACAACAATTATCAACGAATTTGAAAAAGGAAAAGATTTTGAATTGATGGCAATCGAACCCAAATGGTTAAGAGATGAATTTTCAAAAACTATCAGCCTTCTTCAAAAGTGGATTTACGATATTTTCTTATTTAAAATGACAACAAAATTTCATTTTTTTGAATCAAAAAAAGAGAAAATAAAGAAACTTTCTGACGCTGCAGACATCACAAAATTATTAAATCTACTAAAGAGTGTAAATAAAATTAAATTAATTTCAAATAAGCCAATTAATAAGGATATTGCATTTGATAATCTTATGGTTAAATATAGGAATGTTTTTAAATAAATATGTATATAGACTCGCATTGCCATATTAATTTTCCAGAGCTGAATAAAAATATAGATAATGTTTTATCTAATATGAAGGAAAAATCAATTACCCATGCCTTATGTGTAAGTGTCACTCTGGATAACTTTCATAGCGTACTAAAGCTTGCTGAGGAACATAAAAATATTTTTGCGTCAGTAGGAGTTCATCCAGACTATGAAGATATTGATGAGCCTGATATCAAAACACTTACTAAACTTGCAAAGAATGATAAGGTTGTAGCAATTGGTGAGACAGGGTTAGACTATTTTCGTCTAACAGGAGACCTTTTATGGCAGAAAGAGCGTTTTAGGACCCATATTAGAGCTGCTGTTGAATCGAAACTACCTTTAATTATTCATACAAGAAATGCTCGTGAAGACACAATTCAAATCATGAAGGAAGAGAATGCTTCAAGTGCTAAAGGAGTAATGCATTGTTTCACCGAGACTTATGAAATGGCAAAGCAGGCAATTGAGCAAGATTTCTATATTTCTTTCTCGGGCATTATTACCTTTAAAAATGCAGAATCATTAAGAGAAACAGTGAAAAAAATTCCTTTAGATAGAATTTTGATTGAAACTGATTCTCCTTACCTCGCCCCTGTTCCAAATAGAGGAAAGCTTAATGAGCCAGCTAACGTTGTTTATGTTGCTCAAAAAATTGCTGAAATTAAAAACATTAGCGTTGAAGAAGTTGCCGAAACAACAACACAGAATTTCTTTTCATTGTTTTCAAAATGTCTGGCCAGTTAACACTATTAGGAGTAGGAGCAAGTGCTGGCACTCCTGTTGTTGGATGTGAGTGCAATACCTGCAAATCAACTAATAAAAAAAACTACAGAACACGTTGTTCAAGCTTACTTACTTTAGAGAATGGCAAAAATATTCTAATTGATACAAGTCCAGATCTTCGCCTTCAATCATTAAGGGAGAGACTTACATCTGTTGATGCAGTCTTATTTACTCACCATCATGCTGATCATTGCCATGGTATTGATGACTTAAGAGCATTTTGCCAAATCAATAAAAAGCAAATCCCACTTTACGGTAATCAATTTTCAATTGATGAGTTGAATAAAAAATTTCAATACGCAATGACTGAACCTAATGGATTTTGGGATATCCCGATTCTTAAACCTAATGTCATAAATGAACCAATTGAGTTATTTGGTCAAAATATTATGCCTATCCCTGTTTTTCATGGGAAATCTCTAATAAATGGATATCGACTTGGAGACTTGGCATATCTAACAGATGTTTCTAAAATACCTAATGCTTCTATGGAACAACTGCAGGACTTAGATGTCTTATTACTAGATTGTTTAAGAAGTGAGCCTCATCCAACACACTTTTCTTTTAAGGAAAGTTTAGATGTCGCTAAGGAGTTAGGTGCTAAGAAAACATTTCTAATACACATGACACATGAACTCGAGTATGATGCATTATCGAAAATATTGCCTGAATCCATTTATGTTGGATACGATGGCTTAAAAATTAATGTTAACTAGATTTAAAGGAATTTTATTATGTTCGAAAATATGAAGCGCCTTACAGTATTTATTGCACTCTTTGCTTTTGCCTTAAATATTCAAGCTGAAGACAAACGCGTTTATTCAGAAAATGATTTCATAAATATTTTTAGTGGTAAACCTAAAGCGAGATTTTTGAAGTATCTGGGTGAGCCAGATGATAAACAGATTGCGATTAAGCCAAAAGATGCAAGTAAAGTAATATCAAGACCAACAGATAATAAGAATAAAAAGAAAGACAAGATGGAGATGTGGTACTACAACCAT
>Ga0075441_10000201_pt1 | contig 29940 bp, 32 predicted proteins | sample CoawatmetaG00DNA_FD_71582 | JGI IMG/M metagenome (GOLD analysis project Ga0075441, IMG submission 71582) | Marine microbial communities from the West Antarctic Peninsula - Coastal water metaG002-DNA | ecosystem: Environmental > Aquatic > Marine > Coastal | place: Atlantic Ocean: West Antarctic...
GTCCTAACTTATCCAAACAAAGAGGAATACGCATATGGAATTGGCTGGCACAAAAGTCATTGCCGCAGACATTGCAACAGTCTGGGCGCATCTGAACAACCCTGACACGCTGAAAGCCTGCATTCCTGGATGCGAGGTCTTGACCGGCACCCCCGAAACCGGATTTGCCGCGACTGTGAAACAAAAAGTTGGGCCAGTGAAAGCCACGTTCCACGGTGAAGTGACGTTGGAAAACGTCGTCGAAAACCAATCCTATACAATCGTCGGCGAAGGCAAAGGCGGCGTCGCTGGTTTCGCAAAGGGCGGCGCAGATGTGACCTTAAAGGCCGTCGATGAGGGCTGCGAGTTGACCTACAATGCGACTGCCAAAGTTGGCGGCAAGCTCGCGCAACTTGGCAGTCGGATCATCGGTGGCTTTGCCCGAAAAATGGCTGACCAGTTCTTTGACAACTTTCAGGCGGTGGTTGAGGGCAAAGCTGACTAGCGCTGCGACGTTTCCCAATTCGGATTGATCCACGGACGGTCATTTGCGGGCGCAAGCGGCTGACGGCCAATGATGTGATCCGCCGCCTTTTCGCCAACCATAATCGACGGGCCATTCAGGTTACCATTGGTGATACGCGGGAAGATTGAGCTGTCGGCGACACGTAATCCGTCAACACCAATCACGCGACATTCGGCGTCGACCACGGCCATCGGGTCATTTGCCGCACCCATCTTACAGGTGCCACAAGGATGATACGCGCTTTCGACATGTTCGCGGATGAAGCCATCAAGCGCCTCGTCAGATTGCACGTCTTCCCCTGGCTGAATTTCTTTTCCCGCAAATGGCGCAAACGCTTTTTGGCCAAGAATTTCTCGAGTCAGGCGAATACAGGTGCGGAAATCCTCCCAATCGGATTTCGCCGACATATAATTGAATTGGATGCGCGGGTTGTCTGCCGGATCGGCCGATCGCAGCGTAACCTCGCCGCGCGACACGGACCGCATTGGGCCAACGTGCGCTTGGTATCCGTGGCCTTCCGCAGCAGCTGTGCCGTCATAACGGACAGCCATCGGCAGGAAATGATACTGAATATCAGGGTATTCGACACCAGCTTTGGACCGCACGAAAGCCGCGCTTTCAAATTGGTTGGACGTACCAAGGCCGGTTTTGGTAAACAGCCATTGCGCCCCGATCACGGCCTTGCTCCACAAGTTCCAATATTTGAACAACGACACAGGTTTAGTCGCGGCCTGTTGGATGTAAAGTTCCAGATGATCCTGTAGGTTTTGCCCCACGCCCGCGCGGTCAGCGACCACATCAATGCCATGTTCAGCCAGATGTGCCGCAGGGCCGATACCCGACAGCATCAACAGCTTAGGAGAGTTCAGCGACGACGCGGCCACGATCACTTCGACGTTGGCGCGGATCACTTCGATCTTGCCGCCGCGTTCGACCTCGACCCCAATAGCGCGCCCATCTTCGATCACGATTTTGCGGGCAAAGGCGCGGGTCAATGTGCAATTGGGACGCTTTAGCGCTGGACGTAAATACGCATTTGCAGCTGACCAGCGGCGGCCTTTCCAAATCGTTGCATCAAAGGGGCCAAAGCCTTCTTGCTGCTCGCCATTATAGTCGCCAGTGACTGGATACCCTGCTTGTTTGCCTGCCTTTACAAACGCACGGGTCAATGGATTGATGCGCGGACCACGGGTGACGTGCAGCGGGCCTTTGCGCCCTCGCCATGTTTTATCACCACCATGCCCGCCCGAATGCCAATTTTCCATACGTTTGAAGTAGGGCAGCACGTCAGCATATGCCCAGCCTTGCGCGCCACTTTCGGCCCAATAATCATAATCACGGGCATGACCGCGCACATAAACCATACCGTTGATCGACGATGACCCGCCAATGACTTTACCGCGCGGCGTGACCAAGGAACGGCCATCCAGATGCGGTTCTGGTTCGGTCGACATGCCCCAATCGTACATTTTCATGTTCATTGGATACGATAGCGCGGCTGGCATCTGAATGAACGGCCCGGCGTCGGTTCCGCCGTGTTCAATGATCAACACTTGCTTGCCTGCCTCAGCCAAACGGTACGCGATCGCGCAGCCCGCAGACCCTGCCCCGATGATTACATAGTCAGCGTTCAAAACGGCGCCTCCACATCGCCCATGGCGACATAGACACCCTTAATCTGGGTATAATGTTCGATCGCAGCCTTGGAATTCTCGCGACCAACACCCGACTGTTTGGAGCCCCCAAACGGAGCCTCAACGGGGGCAAGATTATAGGTGTTGATATAGCAGGTGCCTGCCTCAAATCCCGCGACCATACGGTGTGCGCGGGTCAGGTCGGCGGTGAACACACCGGCAGCCAAGCCATATTCCGTGTCATTGGCCCGTGCGAGCGCCTCTTCTTCGGTATCAAAATCAAGGACAGACAGCACTGGACCAAATATCTCTTCGCGAGCAATCGCCATGTCGTCGGTCACATCGGCAAAAACAGTCGGCTCGATGAAATACCCATCGCCTTTCACAACAGAACCGCCTGCGACCAAACGGGCGCCCTCAGCGAGGCCTTTCTTGATATAGCCCGCCACAATGTCGCGCTGTCGTTCTGACACCATCGGACCAAAGTTTACGTCTGGGTCTTGCGGGTCACCCATTTTGACGCCCTTAAGCCGTTGTGCCATGCGGGCAAGAAACGCGTCTTTGATGCCCTTTTGCACAAACACACGGGTGCCGTTGGAACAGACTTGGCCAGAGGAATAGAAGTTCCCCAAGATCGCGCCAGAAACCGCGTTTTCCAGATCAGCATCATCGAAAATGACAATCGGGGATTTGCCACCCAGTTCCATCGTGACATTGCGGATACCTGCGGCTGCGGCGGCATAAACTTTGCGGCCCGTCGGCACCGAACCTGTCAGCGACACCTTGGCAACGCGCGGGTCAGTGACTAGCGATGCGCCGACCGCACCGTACCCTTGGACAACGTTGTAGACACCAGCGGGCGCGCCTGCCTCGATCAAAATTTCCGCAACTTTTAGCGCGCAAAGCGGCGTTGTCTCGGACGGTTTGAACACCATTGCATTGCCGCAAGCCAGTGCTGGCGCTGCTTTCCAGCTGGCGATTTGGGTCGGATAGTTCCACGCACCAATACCGACGCAAACGCCAAGCGGCTCGCGGCGTGTATAGACAAAATCTTCACCCAGTTGGATATGCTCGCCGGTGATACTGGCTGCCAGACCGCCAAAATATTCCAGCGCGTCAGCACCCGATGTCGCATCCGCAACAGACGTTTCCTGATAGGGTTTGCCAGTGTCATAGGTTTCCAAAACCGATAAGTCATGGTTGCGGTCGCGCATGATATCTGCGGCTCGGCGCAATACGCGGCCACGATCGGTGGCCGTCCAAGACGCCCATTCTTTTTGAGCACGCTTGGCCGATGCAAGGGCCAGATCGATGATCGCGGGTGTCGCACTATAGACGGTCGCGATGAGTTCACCGGTTGCGGGATAGATCACAGGGATCGCATCACCTGCAGTGTCTTCGACATATTTGCCATCAATGAAATGAGAGGCTGTTGGTTGGATAATCATGGGGCCCTCCGGGGGGAGTATTTTGAAAAAAGCGAGGCGATTATTCGCCGCGTGGGAAGCGTTTATTATCTTCAAGGACGTTCAGGTCCATGTGGTTGCGCATGTACCGTTCGGACGCTTTTTGCAGCGGCTGATAGTCCCAAGGATAGTAGGACCCGTTACGCAGCGCCTCGTAGACGACGCAGCGCCCTGCTTGGGATTGGCGCACAGACGCGTCAAATGCGTCCAGATCCCAACGGGCTTCGGATTTAGCGCGCAGCTGGCTGACGGTGCCTTGATGATCAGGGTGATCCGCAAGGTTGGTCAGCTCGTGGGGGTCCGCAATCATGTCAAACAACTGATCAGGATCAAGGTTGCAGCGGTTGTATTTCCATTTGCCATAGCGCAGCGACACCAGCGGGGAATACGATCCTTCGGCGGCGTATTCCATCGCGACTGGGTCCGCGCGCTCAGCCCCCTGCCCCAGTGGCACGATGGATTGACCGTCGGTCCATGGCATGACCTCGTCCATATCAACGCCCGCCAAATCACAAAGAGTTGGTAGAATGTCGACGCTGCTGACAGGTATCGTCGTTAGGCCCGGTTCCATTTCAGGCGCCGAAATCATCAAAGGCACGCGCGCTGACCCATCGTAGAATGACATTTTGAACCACAGCCCACGTTCCCCAAGCATATCGCCGTGATCGGACACAAAGATGATCTTCGCCTCTTGGCGGGTGTCTTTCAGCGTTTGCAAAATCTCGCCGACTTTATCGTCGATGTAGCTGATGTTCGCAAAATACGCGCGCCGCGCGCGGACGATATGGTCATCGGTGATGTTAAAGTTATCACGGTCATTGGCGTCCAAAATGCGCTGCGAATGGGCGTCTTGATCGGCGTAGGGGATCGGGCCGATGTCTGGCATCAGGTGGTCGCAATCCTCGTAGAGATCCCAGTATTTCTTGCGGGCGACATATGGATCATGTGGATGCGTAAAGCTGACGGTCAGACACCATGGGTGGGCATCGCCGCCACGCGACAGGTCATAAAGCTTGCGGGTTGCATGATAAGCGACCTCGTCATCATATTCCATTTGATTGGAAATCTCGGCCACGCCTGCGCCAGTGACCGAGCCCATATTGTGATACCACCAATCGATCCGCTCACCGGGTTTGCGGTAGTCAGGTGTCCAGCCAAAATCGGCGGGGTAGATGTCAGTGGTCAAGCGGTCCTCGAACCCGTGCATCTGATCGGGGCCAACAAAGTGCATTTTACCCGACAGACAGGTCTGGTATCCGGCGCGGCGCAAATGATGCGCATAAGTCGGGATCGACGATGCAAATTCGGCGGCGTTATCGTAAACACCAGTGCGACTGGGCAATTGACCCGACATAAACGAGGCCCGCGCGGGCGCACACAGCGGCGACGCGGTGTAGGCATTTGCAAATCGAGTTGAGCGCGCGGCCAGTGCCTTAAGATTGGGCGCATGCAACCAATCTGCAGGGCCGTCAGGGAACAACGTTCCGTTCAACTGGTCCACCATGATGATCAGGATATTCGGCTGGGTCATGCGGCGCCCTTTGTCAAAGTTGTCAGGACATTGAGCGCGGTTCGCTCTGGGTTGGCATCTGGGGCCGTCAGCGCCGCACGAATATATAAGCCATCAATCAATGCGGCCAATGTATCCGCAGTTCCACGCGGATCATCGCAAAGCGGGCGCAGCGCATGGGTCAAGTTGGACCGCAACCGACGCTGATACGCGCGCAAAAGACGCAGCGCATCAGGGTTGGTTTGCGCCTGCACATAGAATGTCATCCATGCAGAAACGGTGGCGGGATCAAAACAAGATTGGGCAAAGTTCGCGCGCACAATCGCGCGCGCGCGGGCAGCAGGATCAGTGGCCGCAGCCAAGGCGGTGCGTACCTCGGCAGAATAATCGCGCAAAATTTGGCGCATTGCCGCCTCAAAAATCTGGTTCTTGCCACCGAAATAATGATGGGCCAATGCGGATGACATACCCGCACGCTTAGCAATCCGGCTTACGGATACATCCAGCGATCCAGCTGCACCAATTTCCGCTATCGTCGCCTTAACAAGGGCGGCGCGGCGGATCGGTTCCATTCCTAATTTCGGCATAGTTTACCCCATCAAAGACAGGACAAATATTTCTGGTTTTTATTGACTCGTCAATCAATAAAAAATTACGCCCGTTTTTTGCGCTGCGCGACAGCCTCGCGCCATGTGATAAAACTGACTGAGGCCATGATAACAACGCCGCCTAGAATGACCCAGCCATCGATGGGTTCTGCGAAAATAACGGCGCCCAAGATGACTGCCCAGACAAGCTGCAGAAACGTTGCGGGTTGTGTGACGGTCAATGGGGCTGCGGCGAAGGCCAATGTCATGGAGTAATGGCCAGCGGTTGCAAAACAAGCGACCAAAAACATCCACCCGACTTGCGCCAACGTCGGTGTCACCCAAACGACGTAAGCAAAGGGCGCCAAGCCAATCGTCACCGTGATCGACAACATGCCGACAACGACGGCAGCAGACACTTCGCCGGACATCAGTTTGGCGATCAAATAGCCCGCAGCAAACCCAAGGGCTGTGAACAGCATCGCGATATGACCAGGGTCGAGTACACGCATGCCGGGGCGCAAAATGATCATCGCGCCGATCAAGGCCACACCCACGGCAACCATGCGACGTGGCGGCAAACGTTCACCCAAAAACAGCGCGGCCCCAATGGCCACGTAAACCGGACTGAGGTAATTCATCGCGGTGACCTCGGCCAAAGGAATGCGCGACATGGCGTAAAACCACAATATAACAGCGCCGGTATGCACAAAGCCGCGCAGGCCAAACAGCATGATCTGTCGGCGATCTAGACGGGCGCGCAGGATCGGGCGGATCATCGGGATAACGAAAATAAGACCAAGCAAATACCGCAAAAACGCGGCTTCCGCGGCAGGCAGATCAGAGCCGACGTATTTCACAATGGCCGTGACGGCGACAAACATCAGGCCGGTGAGAACCATCCAGAAAATGCCCAACATAGGGCGTGAGGCGCGAGCTTGTTGCATAGACAATCCGTGACAGGCGGCAGGGCAAATAACAAGGGCGTGGCCATCGCTGACCACGCCCGAAATATTCACACTGCAATCGCGGTTTAGCCTTCGAACGAGGCCATTACGTCGTCGGATACATCCATGTTCGTGGTGACCCGCTGCACGTCGTCGTCTTCTTCCAGAATATCCAACAGCTTCATCAGTTTGGTGAACCCGTCGATGTCCAGCTCGGTGGTCATGTTGGGCTTCCAGATCAGCTTCGTGGATTCACTTTCGCCCAACTCTTTTTCCAAGGCGTTGGACACATCATTCAGGTCGGTGTCGAGGCAATAAATCACGTGGTTGTCTTCGTCCGACTGCACGTCATCTGCACCCGCTTCAATCGCAGCCATCATCACTGTGTCTGCATCGCCAACGGACGCGGGGTAAACCACCTCCCCCATACGGTCGAACATGAAGCCGACTGATCCGGTTTCGCCCAAGTTGCCACCGTTTTTGGAAAACGTAGATCGAACCACAGACGCGGTGCGGTTTTTGTTGTCGGTCATCGCCTCGACGATCACGGCCACACCGCTGGGGCCATAGCCTTCGTAACGGATTTCATCGTAGTTATCGCCTTCGCCCGCTTCGGATTTCTTGATCGCGCGATCAATTACATCCTTTGGCACAGACAAGGATTTGGCTTCTTTGACGGCCATCCGCAGGCGCGGGTTTTTGTCAGGGTCAGGGTCGCCCATCTTGGCGGCCACAGTGATTTCCTTAGCCAATTTTGAAAACAGCTTAGAGCGCAGTTTGTCTTGGCGCCCTTTGCGGTGCTGAATATTCGCCCATTTGGAGTGGCCAGCCATGTCGATATCCTATTCGTCTTTGATTTGGTCCGTCTTATGCCACATCAGGGGGGCGGATCAAGCGGGTGTTGTTGATTGGTTTTGTTCCAAAGCCATGCCTCCGGCGGACATATTTTTACTCAGAAAAAATCAGAGCGGCCATATCATCGGGATCACAAAGCTTACAATGGGGGCAAGCGATAGGTTCAGCGGGATACCGAATTTTAGGAAATCCGCGAATCTGTATCCACCGGGGCCATAAACAAGCGTGTTGGTTTGATATCCGATTGGGGTCGCAAAACTGGCGCTTGCGGCAATCATCACGGCGACCACAAGCGGACGTGGATCAACGCCCAGCGCCGTGGCCAGCCCAATCGCCACCGGCGTCATCACCACCGCGACCGCGTTATTACTGACCAATTCGGTTAGCAGCGATGACAGCAGATAAACGCAAAGCACCACAAAGAACGGAGGCAGCACGGTCATCACAGGCGAAATGGCGTCGGCGATCATGGCCACGGCGCCAGAAGATTGCAGCGCGGCCCCCACCCCGAGCATCGCAAAAATCAGCGCAAGCAGGCGACCGTCAATGTACGAAAATGCCTCTTCTGCGTCGATGCAGCCTGCCATCAGAACAACCGTCACGCCAACCATCGCGAGCATCAAAATGGGGGCGACATTCAGTGCGGCAAGAACCACAACCGACAGCAATGTCGCAATCGCAACCCATCCATGGCCACGGCGAAACGCCCGTTCAGACGGTTTGGACACGTCACCAAGGTTCATATCATCGGCCAACCGCGAGATATCCTCAGGCGAGCCTTCAAGCAGCAGGGTATCCCCGACGCGGACGACCAGATCGTCCATCTGTCGCCCGATGTTTGTATCACGACGGTGCACGGCCAACGTGTAAACTGCATAGCGACGGCGCAGGCGCATCGCCCCAAGCGTGCGGCCAACCATTTTACAGTTGGGTGTGATCAGGACTTCGACGGTTGTGGTTTCGACCGCCGATACCTGATCGACGCGGCGTAATTCTGGGGTGGCTTGTAGCGACAACAGTTCTGACATGGCGGTACGCAGCACGACGCGGTCGTTCTTTTGTAACACGACACCTTGCATATCACGGCGCAACGACGCGTCGCCTCGGATGACGTCAATCAGGCGTACGCCATCGCGTTTGAACAATTGCACGCCCATAACATCGCGACCAATTAGGTTGCTTTCAGGAGGAATGACCGCCTCGGAAAAGAACCGCATTTTGGACCGGTCAGACAGTAGCGTCGCCATGCTTGCGCGGTCAGGCAGCAGGCGCGGCCCCGCAAAATACAGATAGATAAACGTCCATGTGACCACGACCAAACCGACGGGCAAAATTTCCAATATACCAAACGGCTTCATCCCCGATGCGCGAGCCACGCCATCAACCAATAGGTTTGTCGAGGTGCCCAGCAGGGTCATCGTCCCACCTACGATCGCTGCATAACTAAGCGGAATCAGCAACTTAGACGCTGATGTACCCAAGGTTTTGGCCAATTGAACGAATACAGGGATCATGACAACCACCAGCGGCGTATTGTTCATAATTGCACTGGCAAAGGCCACAAACACCAGCGATCCACCAATTGCACGCGCGGGGTTTTTCACCGCTTGGCGTTCAACCATGCGCGTAAACGCATTCAACGCGCCTGTACGCACCAACGCCCCCACGATGATGAACATCGCCGCAATCGTCCACGGCGCAGGGTTCGCCAAGGCCATGACCGCATCGTCATATGACAACACGCCTGTGACAAGTAACGTGGATACGCCGATCAACGCGACGACTTCGGTTGGATAGATTTCGCGCAAGAACATCACGAACATCACGGCGACAACGGCCAAGGTCAGCCAAGCGCCTTGCGCCTGCGACAGGGAAATCAGATCAATCATGTTTCAATCTTAGCATCAACGTGGCGTGGGCGCACAAGTGCGATCCCGCAGAGCATCAGCACCAACGCAGCCCAAACCCAGCCGGAATACCTTTCGCCAAGCAGCAGCATCGCCCAGATGACGCCAAATCCGGTCACAAGATACGATACCTGCCCCGCGAATACTGCCCCTGCCCGCCCAACAAGCCAAACGTAGGTGATATAGACCGACACATGGATCAGCGACGACAGCAGAAACGCCAAATCCGCAAGGATGTAAGGTGGGCGCGGGTCAATGAACTGGCCCGTGGACAGTGCCAACGGCAACGCAATTGCGGTTCCCAGACATGACGCGCCACAAAGCAATTGCACCGGATCAAGCCCGCCTGTGCCCCATTTCGCGACAACATTCCCCTCGATTGCATAGCAAAGCGGCGCGATCAGGGCCAAAGGCAGGATCACGACCATTGCGCGGTCTGGCAGGCTCGCTTCGGGGAACGCGATCAGACTGACACCCAAAAGGCCCAGCGACAGCCCGGCCATGCGTCGCCATGTGAACCAATCAGTGCCCAGCGCGAGCGCAATCGGAAAGGCGAGCATCGGAATGGTCGCGATCACAATTGACATGACCCCCGCTGGTAGGAAAAATGCGGCACGGTAGCTGGCAGTATTCGGGATCAGTGTCCCGATCAGGGCGATCATCGCAAAAAACCCGAAGGTTTTGGCCGATAGCGGCAGCGGCTTGCGCTGGATCAGCAACAAGGTGCTTGTCAGCACTGCTCCAATTGCCAGTTGCCAGAAAATGAGCCCAAATGGCAGGTATCCGGCGTCCACTGTGATCTTGGTCAGCGGTTGGGTCATGCCCCAGCCCGCACCAAGAAATACCAGAATTATCGTTAGGCGGGCGCGTTCATTCATGCGGGGCCAGCGGCAGACAATCGGCCACCTTGGCGAACCATTTCAACCCGCGTGGCCTTGCCTGTGCGGTCATCGGTTTCCACGTAAAGGCCCGACAACGTCGCTTCTGATGCGGCGGGCGTGAACCTTTCCTTTGGCATACCGGTGATAAAACGGCGCAAAGGCTCGGCTTTATCCATGCCGATGACTGAATTGTAATCGCCGCACATGCCTGCATCTGACTGAAATGCAGTGCCGCCAGACAAGATCATCGCGTCGGCAGTTGGCACATGGGTATGTGTGCCCACAACGATGCTGGCGCGGCCATCACAGAAATGACCGACAGCCATCTTTTCAGACGTGGCTTCACAGTGAATGTCCACAAGGCTTGCTTGAACTGCGCCCCCCATCGGGTATTGGCGCAACACCGCGTCCAGCGCCGAAAACGGGTCATCAAAGGGGCGTTTCATAAACACTTGGCCCAGCGCTTGGGTCACCATGACCTTGCGGCCTTGGGTCGCGGGGAACACACGCACCCCAACACCCGGTGCAGCCTTGGAGAAATTCAGCGGACGGATGATGCGCGGCTCATGGGTCGCAAACGTCATCATGTCCTTTTGGTCAAACGCATGGTCGCCCAGCGTCAGCACATCAGCGCCGGCATCCAGCAGCGTCTTAGCATGGGCGCCCGAAAGCCCCATGCCGCCGGTCGCGTTTTCACCGTTGACCACAACAAAATCAAGCCGCCAATCACGCCGCAGCCGTGGCAGGTGATCAATCACCGCCGTCCGGCCTGCGCGGCCCATCACATCACCTAGGAAAAGTATCTTCATAGGCCCCTGTTACGGGCAACGGCGCATTTCTTCTACAAGAATTTTGGGTTTCCAAATCTTAGCCTGAAAACGCTTGTTAGAACGATGTTTGGCCGCTCTCAGTAATCATCAGATTAAGCGGTTGATCCGTGGGTTCCAACGGGATGCTGTCAGCCTGTTGCGCGGTGTAGGCAAAGCCGATCGCAAGCGTCGCTTGATTGGCGCGCAGCCCCTCTAAGGTCCGGTCGTAAAACCCACCACCATAGCCAAGTCGCCCGCCGGTTAAATCATAGGCCACCAAAGGCACGATGACGATTTCAGGTGTCATCCAATCGCCCTCAGCCGGAATAAACGCACCAAATTCTCCTGCGATCATCTCAACGCCCGGCTCCCACTGGCGGAACTTCAGCGGCAGCCCCGCCCCAAGGATCACAGGCACGCCCACAGGGCCGTGCGCTGACGCTTCTTCCATCGCGGCGGTCGGGTCAATTTCAGTACGCATCGCCATATATCCCGCAAGCGGCACACCGCGATGGCCTGCCAGAAATGCACTAAGATACGCCGCTGTGCCAATCCCGCTATCATGCGCAACTTTGCGGCGGGCAAAGGCGGCTTTGCGCGCGGCGTCCTTGCGTTCAGTTAAAGTAGCCATGCTGATGCCAATCCCAAAAATGCGAAAAATCCGATGACGTCTGTGACGGTGGTCACAAATGCGCCAGACGCCAGTGCAGGGTCAACGCCGGCCCGTTCAAGCAACACCGGCACCATTGTGCCCGCAAGCCCTGCAACAACCATGTTGATCACCATCGCCACGGCGATCACAACGCCAAGCATCGGGGTGCCAAACCAAACCGCGCTCACGATGCCCATCACAACGGCAAAGATCATACCATTTACCAGTCCAACAAGCGCTTCACGGCGGATAACCCGCCAAACGTTTGCCCCTGTCAAATCGCGGGTCGCAAGCGCGCGCACGGCAACCGTCAACGACTGCGTACCTGCATTGCCGCCCATCGATGCGACGATCGGCATCAGCACAGCCAAGGCGACAAACCCCGAGATCGTATCTTCAAACATCGAAATCACCAGCGACGCAAAGATCGCGGTCACAAGGTTCACCGCTAACCACGGAAACCGTTGGCGAGTGGTCGCAATAACGCGGTCAGACAATGACCCTTCGCCAACACCGGCAAGGCGCAAAATGTCTTCTTCCGCTTCTTCTTCCAGAAACGCCATCGCGTCATCGATGGTAATCACGCCAACAATGCGGTCGTCATCATCGACCACGGGGGCGGTGATCATGTGATAGTGGTTGATCGCTTGGGCGACTTCTTCAACGTCCTGATTGACGTGAAAGGTGCGGAACGTGTCTTCGACAATATCCGACAACGGCACGTCGCGGCGCGATGACAGCAACCTGCCCAACGTGACATAGCCCACGGCCTTAAGGCGCGGATCAACAAGGATCACGTGGTAAAACTGGTCCGGCAGGTCAACGTCATCAGACCGCAAGAAATCAATCGCCTCACCAACAGTCCAATGATCCGGCGCGCGGACAAGTTCGGACTGCATGTGACGACCAGCGGATTCCTCTGGGTATGACAGCGCCTGTTCAACCGCGACACGGTCACCAGCATCCAGCGCATCCAGAGCGGCCTCTTGTTGTTCCTCGTCCAGATATTCAACCAAATCAACAACGTCATCGGTTTCCAGCTCGCGGACGGCCTCAGCAAATTCATCTGGGGCAAGGCTCTCAATGACCTCTTCGCGCAGCTTTTCATCCAGCTCGGACAGGACATCGCCGTCCATGCCACCTTTCCACACGCTCAACAAATCGCGCCGCTGGCGGCTGTCGATCAGTTCGATCAGGTGGGCAACATCGGCAGGGTGCAGCGGGTCAAGCAAAGCGTCTACATAGACGGATTGTCCAGTCTCCACCGCGCTCATCACGTCGGCTACAAGACGATCCGAAATACCAAAAGCTTCGTCGTCGATGTCATCAGGTACATCAGTCATCGCGGCGCCTCCTTTGTCCGTCTTCGGGCAACATAACGTCTTGCGAACATCGCACAAGCAGGGGTAAGCCAATTACTGGCGATTTACAGCGCGGCGCTGCACGGCCTAAGGTGATATTATGACAAAACAGCTTTTACTCGGAACGACCCTGCAATTTTCGGGCCAACCGTTGGTCGACGCGTGGGAGGACTGCGCGCATGTGATCAGCGCGGGCGCTGTGTTGGTCGTGGACGGCCAAATCGTGGCGGTTGATGACGCAAGCACGCTGAAGTCTGCCCATCCAGACGCACAAATCACCGATTACGGGACCGACCTGATCACCGCAGGCTTTGTCGATGCGCATATGCATTACCCGCAAACCGCGATGATTGCGAGCTGGGGCAAGCAGCTTATTGATTGGCTCAACACTTATACTTTCCCCGAAGAAAGCCGCTTTGGCGACGCTGATTATGCAGCGCAGATCGCAGGCCGGACCTGTGATCTCGCCATCGCACATGGCACCACAACGCTGACCAGCTTTTGCACGATCCATCCAACCAGCGTGGACGCGTTTTTCGATGCAGCCGCCACACGCGGCATGGCCGTGATCGCAGGCAAAACCTGTATGGACCGGAACGCACCAGATACCCTGCGCGACACGGCGCAGACGGCCTATGACGATAGCAAAGCCTTGTTGGAGAAATGGCACGGCAATGGGCGGGCAACTTATGCGATCACACCGCGATTTTCACCGACGTCGACCCCCGATCAGCTGGCAGCACTTGGCGCGCTTTGGGCTGAAAACCCAGATTGCCTGATGCAGACGCACCTGTCCGAACAGCACGACGAGATTGCATGGGTCCGCGATCTGTTCCCAACCGCGCGCGATTATTTGGATACCTACGAGGCCCACGGATTGCTCGGCGCAAAAGGCATTTATGGGCATGCCATCCACCTGGAACCACGCGAGATTGATCGGCTGTCCGAAATTGGTGGCGGCTTGGTCCACTGCCCCACATCCAACACCTTCATCGGGTCAGGATTGTTCGACACGCTGGGCCTTGCGGCGCGAGGCATTCGCACAGGACTGGCGACAGACACAGGCGGCGGATCATCGTTTTCGATGTTGCACACAATGGCTGCGGCCTACGAGATCGGGCAGTTGCGAGGCACCGCGTTACACCCAGCACAATTGATGTGGATGGCGACCGAAGGGTCCGCCGCAGCACTGCACAAATCCGGCGAAATCGGACACTTGGGCGCGGGCTCGGCGGCGGATATCACCGTGCTGAACCTTGCGTCGACCCCCGCAATCGCACAGCGTCATGCGCGCGCCACCGACGTTTGGGATGCGCTATTCCCGACCATCATTATGGGCGATGATAGGGCCATTCGCGATGTCTGGATCGCGGGCGTGCGTCAGCAGGGCTGATACAACATCAATACCCACGTATCGCCCGCACGGCCAAGCCCGTAGCTTGCCATGCCTGTGTTCACCATATTGCGACGGTGGCCGTCAGATGCCATCCATCCGGCAAAGACTTCGGCGGAAGACGTCTGCCCCTTGGCGATGTTTTCGCCAATGCCGCAGGCCGCAATTCCCGCCGCCGCCGTGCGGGCACCAGAGCTGACACCTTCAGGCGAATTATGTGAAAAGTAACCGCGCCTATCCATATCAACAGCATGGGCGCGGGCGACGGCTGCCAATTGGGCATTATGGGCAATTGGTTTGCTGCGTACATTTTGAAATTTGGCATCAAAGCCCGCATCAGGCGCCCGACTTACGGCCAATGTGCGGACCTGCTGGTTTGAAACGGTTCCTATTGGAATGGGGATAATAATTGGCACACAGGCGGAGAGCCCCAAAATTATTGCCAGTACGCGCATAAATTATCCTAACGCCAACTTTGTGGCCAATGTGTTTTGGCGGGCTATCACAGCACCCAAATCAATCGTCATCATGCGACCGCCCGCGACAACGCGGCGGCCTTCAACAAACAAATCCCGTACTTTATTGGGGCCAGCAAGCACCAAAGCCGCGGGGTCCCAACTTCCGGCAGATTCAATGCCAGTAACATCCCAGATTGCGATATCTGCACGCTGACCCACGGCAATCTGGCCACAATCGGCGCGTCCAAGCACCTGCGCGCCGCCACGGGTGGCAATAAACAGTGCCTCATCTGCGGACATGGCATCAGCGCCGTTTTGCACGCGCTGCAACAGCATGGTCTGGCGGGCTTCACCCATCAGATTTCCCGTGTCATTGCTGGCTGACCCATCAACCCCAAGCCCGACCTTAACGCCCGCGTCGCGCATTTGGCGGATAGGCGCGATCCCTGACCCAAGGCGGCAATTTGAGCACGGACAATGCGACACGCCTGTGCCTGATCTCGAGAATAAATCAATCTCTTGGCCGTCCAGCTTAACGCAATGCGCGTGCCAAACATCATCACCTGTCCAGCCCAAATCCTCGGCGTATTGACCGGGCCTGCAGCCGAATTTTTCCAATGAATAGGCGATATCTTCGTCGTTTTCGGCCAGATGAGTATGCATCATGACACCTTTGTCGCGGGCCAATATGGCAGCGTCACGCATCAAATCACGGCTCACGGAAAACGGGGAACAGGGGGCAACGCCGACGCGGACCATCGCGCCCTCGCTTGGGTCATGAAACGCATCAATGACACGAATGCAGTCATCCAGAATGGCAGGCTCTGCCTCGACCAATGCATCAGGTGGCAAGCCTCCATCGCTCTCGCCGATGCTCATGGCGCCGCGCGTCGGGTGAAACCGCAGCCCAACCTCGGACGCGGCGGCAATCGTATCATCCAAGCGCGACCCGTTTGGATAAAGATACAAATGATCCGACGTCAGTGTGCATCCCGACAAAGCAAGTTCGGCCAAGCCAACTTGGGCAGAGATATACATCTCTTCTGGGCCAAATTTGGACCAAATCGGATAAAGCGTTTGCAGCCAGCCAAACAGCAGCGCGTCTTGACCACCAGGCACAGCCTTGGTCAGCGATTGATAAAGATGATGGTGGGTATTGACCAAACCAGGCGTGACGACACAGCCCGATACATTTACAATCTCAGCGCCTTCCGCGACCAAATCAGGACCGATCGCCGCAATGACACCGCCAGAAAGATGAATATCAACGCCGCGCTGGCGACTACGGGTGTCATCCATTGTCAGAACAACATCCGCGCCGCGCAAAATCACGTCAGCCATCAATAATCTCCTGCAATGTGGCCAATGCAACCGCATGCACATCCGCGTTTGCCGCAGCAATCACGCGACCGCCGAGGTGCGCCGCGCCGCCCTGCCAATTTGATACAATGCCGCCCGCGGCCTTAATCACGGCAATCGGGGCGTGAATGTCGTAGGGCTGCAAACCAGCCTCGATCACCAAATCGACCTGCCCTGCAGCTAGCAATGCATAGCCGTAACAGTCCATGCCGTAGCGGGTCAGCTTTACTGCTTTGGACACCGCCTCGAACGCGCGACGTTCCAGCGGCGTGCCAACTTCTGGGAAGGTGGAAAGTAAAGTCGCGTCTGGCAAATGTGTGCGCGCACGGGTCACCAATGGGGTTGTGCCGTGCGGGCCAGTCAATGTGGCGTGGCCAAACCCACCCACAAATCGCTCGCCGATATAAGGTTGATCAATGATGCCAAACTGCGGACCAGCTACATTTGAAACGGCGATAAGAACACCCCACGTCGGTGTTCCACTGATATATCCACGCGTGCCATCAATCGGATCAAGCACCCAAGTCAGGCCAGACGTTCCCGTCTTCGTGCCCAATTCTTCGCCCAAAACACCGTCATCGGGGCGCTCAACATCCAAGATTGCACGCATCGCGGCCTCTGCCGCGCGGTCAGCTTCGGTGACGGGATCAAAAATCGCATCAGGTTTGGATTTATCGTCTGAAACGAGATCAGGCGTACGAAACAAACGTAAGGTTTGGACGCGCGCAACGTCTGCAAGCAAATGCGCGACGCGTACGATATCTTGCTGTGTTGCTGTATCTATAGAGAGCATTTCGCGCTACCGTTTGCTTATTATTGTTCAACAATCGGTAACGCGCAGACCCCCCGCTGGTCAAGCAGCCTTAGGCGACTTCGCTCAAAACGCGGGCCAAATCGAATAGGCGGCGACGCTGATGTTCAGGAATGGCATAATACGACCGTAACAATTCCAACGCTTCTTTGTCTGTCAAAACATCACTTGGCACGTCGCCTTTGCCGGTTTCAGCTCCGGATGCGTTCAAGCCCTCAAAGAAGAACGACACAGGTACGCTCAAAACGTTCGCGATGTCCCAAAGACGGGACGCGCTGACGCGGTTCATTCCAGTTTCATATTTCTGAATTTGCTGAAACTTGATCCCAACAGCCTCTGCCAACTGTTGTTGGGTCGTGCCATTCATCCAGCGACGTTGGCGAATACGTTGACCGACATGGACGTCTACAGGATGCTTCATGGATCTATTCCTCACTTCAATAACTCAACTGGTGACAAAGCGGCAAATCGCAAATCGAAGGTGCGAGCGCTTCCGGCTTAGTCCTCTGTGCCATCTGTGCTATAAAACACGCAACGGTTGCAGCGCGCTACCTGACCTTTAGGACAGGTAAAAAGCTAATTTCTCACTTACAGAACCGATTGTGGTCGACAATTACTTCGGATCGGGCCAATAAAATGGCAAAAAGTAATCAAGAATACCAAGCATTTGGCAAAGGGGCATCATGTGCGCGCATTTCAGGTAGACAACTTTGCAGACGGTGCGCAACTTGCCATCACGCAACAACCAACGCCGTCAAAAGGCGAGGTTCTTTTAAAAATCGACGCGTGTGGGTTAAACTTTGCCGACCTTCTAATGGCGAATGGCACCTATCAAGATACGCCCAACCCCCCGTTTTCGTTAGGAATGGAAGTCTGCGGTACAGTCGTTTCGCTTGGTGACGGCGTTGATACCCCAGCAATAGGATCCCGCGTCGCTGTGTTTGGTGGCTCCGGCGGATTGGCCGAATTTGGTGTTTTTCCAGCGGCAAATTGCTTACCAGTCCCAGACAATATGCCCTCTGATGTCGCCGCAGGGTTTTATGTGGCTTACGGTACATCCCATTTGGCGCTGACAGATCGGGCGCGCCTGCAAAAAGGTGAAACGCTCTTGGTTTTGGGCGCAGCTGGCGGTGTTGGGCTTACGGCGGTCGAAATCGGCAAAGCACTGGGCGCCAAAGTCATCGCAGTTGCACGCGGCGCTGATAAGCTTGCGGTTGCACGCAACGCAGGGGCCGATCACTTAATTGACGGCACGCAGGGTGATTTCACCGATGCAGTCAAAGCACTGGGCGGGGCCGATGTTGTCTATGATCCGGTGGGCGGCGACGGGTTCAAATCAGCCATGCGGGCCTGCAAACCAAAGGCGCGCATGATCGTCATCGGTTTTGCCAGCGGGGACGTACCGCCAGTGCCCGCCAATATCATTTTGGTCAAAAACATCGACGTGCTTGGGTTTTATTGGGGCGGATACCTCAAGTTTGCGCCGCAGATTGTGATGGACAGTATTAACACGCTGATGGACATGTTTACTGCGGGTAAATTGAAGCCCCACGTCAGCCATGTTTTACCGCTGGATCAAGCCCAAGAGGCGCTCGAATTGCTCCGCTCGCGCAAATCCACAGGCAAGGTCGTGGTGACAATGGGGCCACCACCCGTAAGCTGAATTAAGCCGACACGACCTGCGGCAACTGACCCATGCGGTATGCAGATGTGATCATCGCAACCAAATCATCCAGCGTAGGGCCAGCGCCTGCATCGCCACGGTAAAGATTGATCTCCAATTCGCCCAAAGACGGCAATCCGGCGCTGGCATCTATTTGCGACAGAACGTTGGGCGCAGTACCTTCAAGGCTGGCATGCACAGCCAAATCCGCGCTGACCGTCGCCTCAATCGCAGTTTGCCCGTCGCCTTCAATCGCCATTTCCCATGAAATGCCCGCCGCGTCCAAGCTTTGCTGCGCGATCGTCCGAAACAAGCAGACGTTCGAGAACGCCAACCGCAATGGACGCGCCCGACCCGCCTGCCCGTTTGGCGCACCAATCCAGATCATCTTGCGTCTGGTCAGGGTTTGATGGCCCGGCGTGCCTTGGGGTTCTGTCGTTAGGATAATATCCACTTCGCCGCGGGCATGTTGTGCCTTCAGCAGGTTGGTGTTGGACGATATCAGCTTAATACGTAAACGCGGATAGGCTTGGGCAAAGCGTTGCAATACTAGCGGAATAGCAGGGTAGATAATGTCATGCGGGACACCCACCGTGATTTCGCCTTCATAATCAGTCGACGTCATGCGGCCATAGATTTCATCGTTCAACGCGAGCATCCGGCGGGCATAACTTAACAATTGTTCGCCCATCGGGGTCAACGCGATGGTGCGGGCCGTCCTGTCAAGCAATGCAATGCCAAGCCCTTCCTCCAAACGCTTAAGCTGCATCGACACCGCGGACTGCGTCAGGTTCAAAAAACCCGCCGCCCGTGTGACCCCGCCAGCGTCCGCCACTGCCACAAACGACCGCAGAGCCGTTAAATCCAAATTTCGCGCCATATCAATTATCCTGATGCAATACCCAACAAACATTCGTTTCCCTTATACGTCCAGCTTCGCAATACATCAAGCATTCAAATACGAACCACAAATCGCATCACGAAAGGACATGATATGTCAGACCTAAGCCTAAACACTTGCATCCCACGCACCCGCACCACGCTTTGGACACGCCTATCCACATGGCGCGCACTTGGGCGGCAGCGGCGCGACTTGGCCAAACTGGATGCGCACCAACTTTGCGACATTGGCATTAGCGCCCAGCAAGCCGCAACAGAGGCCGCTCGGCCGGTTTGGGACGCGCCTGCGCATTGGACACGGTGACCAACGCGCCATTCAGGCACAATCAAAAGGATTTTCGCAACTTGAATGCGCGATCCCCTTGAAAATACCACAAATTCAGCCAATATCGGTTACAAGGTTGCCGCTGATGGCACCACAGCGCTTACTGGAGGTCTGAAATGGCTCAATTTGATACGATCCGCACGGCGGGCAATGTCCGCACTGCCGAGATCGATGAAGGGCTTCGCGCCCATATGAATAAAGTCTACGGCACAATGTCCGTAGGCCTGTTGCTCACGTTTGCGGCTGCTTGGGCTGTGGGCAACAACGCAATGTTAATGCAAACCCTGTTCACAGGCATGACACGTTATCTCGTGATGTTCGCGCCGCTGATCATGATTTTCGCGTTTAGCGCGATGCTTAACCGCATGTCCGCCGCTGGCGCGCAGCTGTTCTTTTATGCATTCTCCGCGATGATGGGCGTCTCGATGTCTTATATCTTCGTCGTATTCACAGGGATTTCAATCGCACAAACGTTCCTGATCACATCAATCGCCTTCGCTGGCTTGTCGCTTTATGGGTATACCACAAAGAAAGACATTTCTGGTTGGGGTGGCTTTTTGATCATGGGCGTTATTGGCCTCGTCGTTGCGATGGTTGTTAACATCTGGCTGCAGTCACCTGCGATCATGTTCGCTGTATCCGCAATTGGTGTTCTGATCTTCGCGGGCCTCACAGCCTATGACACACAGAAGATCAAGAACGACTACATCGCGCACGCCGCACACGGCGACAGCGAATGGTTGGGTAAAGCGGCCGTTATGGGCGCAATCAGCCTTTACCTTGATTTCATCAACATGTTCCAGTTCCTGTTGATGTTCATGGGTGGCCGCGAATAATCAAACCTAAAGGTTTGAAACAATAGAGGGGCCGGTGCTAATGCACCGGCCCCATTTTTTTGCTGATTGGCTAGCCGACAACCACCTGCACACCACAGCAAAAAGGGCCGCGCATCTCTGCACGACCCTTTCAAATTCTAATAAGAGGCGATCAGTTACTTGATCTTGCCTTCTTTGTATTCCACGTGCTTGCGTACAACTGGGTCATACTTACGCACGACCATTTTCTCAGTCATGGTACGGGCGTTTTTCTTCGTTACGTAGAAGTGGCCAGTTCCCGCAGTGGAGTTCAGGCGGATTTTGATGGTGGTAGGCTTCGCCATGTCTCATCACTTTCTTGGGTTTGGGCCACGCGGCGCGCGGCACGTCTATCTGATTAAGCCGTCTTTTACCCTCGTGCGGCCCCGAGTCAACCGCAAAGCGCCGCATCGGCGGCCTGCAGCCATAGAAAAGTGCGGGTGGTCTGTAAGCCGGATTTTGTCTAGGGCGTTACCGCCCCGAGATGATCATTCATCTGGACTGATTGTTACCAACCAGCCTCTAGCTGCCAACCCGGGTCTCTGTGGTCCAAGCACCCACGCCGCAAGCGACACGAGACCCCTATTTGGCATTGCTCCCGGTGGGGCTTGCCGTGCCGTCTGTGTTGCCACATCCGCGGTGGGCTCTTACCCCACCGTTTCACCATTACCTCCATATAGAAGGCAGTCTGTTCTCTGTGGCGCTATCCCTAGGGTTACCCCCGCTGGGTATTACCCAGCACCGTGCTTTTCATGGAGTCCGGACTTTCCTCGAGGTGTTACCACCCCGCGACCATCCGACCACCCGCATCTGCCAGCTACGTGCTAGGCGCGTTTGCGTCAACGGGGAATCGGTTTGCCAAATCAGTAAGCAAAGCCATGTCAGCAGCACACAGCGGCCCATGGGCGTGCGGGCGGTAATGCAATCGAAAGCAGTGCAGCGCCAAATCAGGGTCATCCGTGGCGGTAAAGCCTGCTCGCTGCATAAGCGGCACAAACTGTTCCAATGGTGCGGGATCAACTGCCGCAGGCCACACAACCAAGCCCATGCGCCCCAAGCGCTGCCAGTCGAACCGCGCACCAGGGTCGATCTTGCGGCCAGGGGCCATGTCTGAATGGCCGATTACGCGGTGCGCAGGAATATCCCAGCGGGTCATGATCTCTGCGATCAATTGGCAAAGGCTGTCCATCAACGGCGCGCAAAACGGCGAATAGCCATCGTTGGACAGCTCAATCCCGATAGATGCGGAGTTCACATCCGTGACCCCGCCCCAACGCCCAGCGCCCGCATGCCACGCGCGCATTTCCTCGGCCACCAGCGACATGACCTCGCCATCAGGGGCAATCAGGTAATGGGCGGATACCTCAACGTCAGGGTTGCACAGCGTGCGACAGGCGGCCGCCGTGTCTGGCATGGCCGTATAGTGAATGACGATCATCGACGGCACAGCCCCACCCTTGCGCGGCCCAAAATTGGGCGACGGGTGGGTCAGGCGCGTCAGCGGTCTGCTGCCAACAAGAACGGCGCAGGATCCCATCCGCAGGCAAAGCCATCACCATCAGGATCAAGCCCCTTGCGATCGCGCTCCGGTCCACCACTTACCAAGAAATCGCGCTGTGCGGCATCTGGCGACATGTATTTCACGCAGTTGCGCTGAAATCGGGCTTGGGTCCCAAAGATCGACCGTGAATACCATTCTTGGCCCATTTGGTTGGGCGCATTTAATGCGTAGTCAACAATATTGGGGCCAGTGTCTGCAGGGCGGGTCGGCAATGCAGTTGGCTGGATTTGCTCGCGAGCAGCAGCTTGGGTTGCACGGCGTTGCGCATCCGACTCGATTGATTCGCGACCAGAGACGGCGCCAAATTCTTGCTCATCCGAAATAGCGCCATTGTTGGCTACGGGCGCAGCAGCGGCAACCACGCTAGCCGATGGCTTCATCGCCGACATCGGCGCGCCGTTTGGCGCGGCTTGACCAATGCCCGCAGCCGCCAGATCAGACGACCCGATCGCACCTGTTTGCATGGACGCTGGAGCGGCAAATGTCGTGGACCCAGATGCGGCCAAAGCGGCGTCACGGCGGGCACGTTCCATCGCAAAATCCACAGCGCTCGTAAACCCTGGTCCTGCGTTGCTTGCAGGCACCGGCGGGGTGCAGGCCTGCAAAATGACCATACCAATAACTGCGACGCCAAGCATTTTCACGATATTCACCTATCCTAAACCAACGGCTTTACGGGCTTTACCACCACTTTTGCGGCTTGGCTACAAATCCGGCAGCCTGTTCCAGCGCATAGGCGACATTCAGCAGATCGCCCTCTTCCCACGGACGGCCAATCAGCTGAAGCCCAAGCGGCAAGCCATTGACGTCCACACCAGCAGGCACCGCGATGCCGGGCAGGCCCGCAAGGTTGACCGTCACGGTAAATACATCGTTGAGATACATCTGGATCGGATCAGCATCGACCATTTCACCAAGTCCAAACGCGGCGGACGGGGTTGCAGGCGTCAGGATCGCCTCAACACCAGCTGCAAACACCTGATCAAAGTCACGCTTGATCAATGCACGGACCTTGCGGGCACGGTTGTAATAGGCGTCATAGAAACCGGCGGACAGCACATATGTGCCAACCATCACGCGGCGCTGAACCTCGGCGCCAAAACCTTCGGCGCGGGTCTTTTCATACATCTCAGTGATGCCATCACCAGCGTCCAGCTTAGCACGGTGGCCAAAGCGCACACCGTCATAGCGCGCAAGGTTCGATGACGCCTCGGCTGGGGCAATCACATAATATGCAGGCAGCGCGTATTTGGTGTGCGGCAGTGTAATATCGCGGATGATCGCACCCGCATCCTTAAGCATCGCAGTGCCGTCTTCCCAAAGTTTTTCGATCTCGGCAGGCATACCGTCCATGCGATATTCTTTTGGAATACCAATGACTTTGCCTTTGATATCGCCCGTCAAAGCAGCCTCAAAATTCGGCACTGCCATATCCATACTGGTGCTGTCTTTAGGGTCGTGACCACACATCGCCTCGAGCATGATCGCGCTATCACGGACGTCTTTGGTCATCGGACCAGCTTGATCGAGCGACGACGCAAATGCGACGACACCCCAACGAGACACGCGGCCATACGTCGGCTTAATACCAGTGATGCCAGTGAACGCGGCAGGTTGGCGGATCGACCCACCCGTGTCAGTCCCCGTGGCACCAAGGCAAAGATCAGCAGCAACAGCGGACGCGGACCCACCTGATGACCCGCCTGGGGTCAATTCGCGATCATCAAATTTCCACGGGTTCACGGCGTTGCCATATACGGATGTCTCGTTCGACGACCCCATGGCAAATTCGTCCATGTTAAGCTTGCCCAACATCACGGCGCCCGCGTCAAACAACTGGGTCGTGACAGTGGATTCGTATTCGGGTTTGAAGCCTGCAAGGATACCAGACGCGGCCTGCGACAGGACGCCTTTGGTGCAGAACAGATCTTTGATGCCCAGTGGAATACCGCACATATCAGGCGCGCCGCCGGATTTAATCCGTACATCAGCGGCGGCGGCTTGTGCTTTTGCAATCTCAGGCGTGTGATGAACAAATGCGTTCAATGCACCAGCGCCTTCAATCGCGCCCAGATAGGCGTTCGTCAATTCAGCGGATGATACATCACCCTTGCGCAATGCGTCGCGGGCAGAGGCGATTGTGAGCTTGGACAGATCAGTCATTATTCAACCACCTTCGGCACTGCAAAAAACCCTTCACGGGCATCGGGGGCGTTTTTCATCACGGCGGCTTGTTGGCTGCCATCAGTCACAACATCGGTGCGGCGTTTTAGGCGCTGCGGAGTGACAGAGGTCATTGGCTCAATCCCATCAACATCAACTTCGTTGAGTTGCTCGATAAAGCCCAGAATGGCGGAAAATTCCTGCGCCAATGCTGGCAACACGTCATCTTCAACCTTGATGCGGGCCAGTTTGGCAACGCGGCGGGCGGTTTCGGTGTCAATCGACATGGGCGGGCCTCCGGAGGGGGGATAAGTTTGACCTCGCTTTTACCCGCGCGGCCCCCGCCCTGCAAGGGTTCGACATGGAATTTTGGACCGTGTTTTCTGCAGGGTCAGCCTGATCAAAAAACCATCAGCGCGGCGCGCGGCTTTTATGGGACATTTGTCGTCAATCCGCACCCGCCCGCAGGGTCGGGCCACCCCAGACAAAAGGTGCCCCTTTTGCCCCGGAGTGGGGCGACCGTGCCGCCCCCTAATGGTCGCGGGCCGCCATCGCGTCATGGGCCGCCTGCATACCGCGCGCCGCCAAATCGCTGACCTCTGCGGCATGTGTTTGCAACGCGGCAACCAGGTCAGGGTCATCAGACGTTTGCACAACCGCGACGCCTGTTTCCGTCATCTCGATCTCGGTCACGATAGCCTCGGGGCGTTCGAACAAAATATCCAAGGTCTGGCTTTGGATTGGGATTTGTGGGTCACGTTTATCATCTACACGCTGAATCATCCCCACGACGTGGCTAACAAGCAATTCGCGAAGCTCTGGATTATCAGTCTCTGTCACAGTACGAATACCGTTGGGTAAGTTTTCGACGGTGCGCGTCAGGTCTTTGTGGTTCTCAAACATGGCGCGCAATTCAGCGACCTCGTGGTCTTGGGTATCCACGCCGTTCAACATCGGGGTGCCAATAACATTATGGATCATCTTTTCGCCCATCAGGTTTGACATCGCATTGTGCATTCCGCCCATGGACCGCATGCCGGCATACGCGCCGCCTGCGATCAACACGACCGCACCAAGGACCACCAGCCCAACAGTTCGTTTTTGCATTGATCTCATCCCATCAAATAAAACATTTCAAAAGAGGAATATGTTGTTGTTGGCCCGCTATCAAGCGGCATATGCAAAACTTATGTAAAACTCATGCAAATCATATACGCTTATTGGCGAAGAAATCCCGTAATAACGCCTCTGACGCCGCGGCGCCAATGCCGTCGTAAACCTCTGGCTTGTGATGACATTGCGCATGGGAAAACACGCGCGGACCCTGTGCCACACCACCTGATTTTGGGTCTGACGCCCCGTAATACAGCCGCCCGATCCGCGCGTTGGAAATCGCTGCTGCACACATCGGGCACGGCTCTAACGTCACGTAAAGATCGTAGCCTGACAGCCGCTCCTGCCCCAGCACCTGACACGCTGCACGGATCGCCAAAACCTCTGCATGAGCCGTTGGGTCGTTCAACTCTCGGGTCCGGTTTCCGGCTTTGGAAACAACGCCTTGCGGGCCGACGATCACGGCACCAACAGGCACTTCGCCACGGCTCCCAGCAGCGATCGCCTCGGCCATGGCCGCATCCATATGGCTGGTAAATGTCATAGGTTTTCATGCCTTATCGTGACCTTGCCTTGCAACCCCTCAAATGCGCAGCCAATGTGACCCCATGACCGACGATATCTATGACCATGCCTACGTCGCCGCCCTATTTGACCGCTGTTCCGAGCGTTACCGACGGTGGAGCGCGGTATCTTCATTTGGCTTCGTCTGGCTATGGCGACGCCAATGCGTGGACCGCCTGCGCGGCCAATCCCAGATCGCCCGCATCCAAAATGGTCAGGTTAAAAAACAAGCCCAGAAATGCCCGCAAGTCGTTGATCTTATGTCAGGAACTGGCGAGGTCTGGCCACATGTTTTCGACGCATTTCCACGCGCTCAGATCACTGCTATCGATATTTCACAGAACATGCACGCTCATGCGGTCACGCGTCTGCATCAATCGAGATCCCGCCAAATCAGCCATTTTGAAGCCAACGCACTGGACACCGACCTGCCGGCAAGTTCCGCTGATATGGTCGTGGCCACGTTCGGGCTAAAAACTTTCAACGCCGACCAGCAAACTGTGCTTGCCCATCAAATTTCTCGTATTTTGCGCGAAGGCGGCTGCTTTTCCTTGATTGAGGCCTCTGATCCCAAAGGCTGGCTGCTACGCCCGCTTTACCGTGCCTACCTTGACCGCGCATTGCCCCTGTTGGAGCGGGTTTTTCTGCATGGCGCTCAAGACTTTAGCATGATTGGGACCTACACGAAAAACTTTGGCGATTGCCGCCATATGGCCGTTGCTTTGCGTGCCGCTGGCCTGAATGTCACCTATCGACGCCACTTTTTCGGCTGCGCGACCTCTGTGGCGGGTACAAAGCCGATTGCGCCGGACGTCCCCGCCCCGTAAGGCACTATTCATGACAAATGACACCCCAAAGGGCGACCGTATCGCCAAAGTATTGTCCCGCGCTGGCATCGCAAGCCGCCGCGTGTCTGAGACAATGATTGAAGAAGGCCGCGTATCGGTCAACGGCAAGACGATCACATCGCCTGCGTTGAACGTCACTGCCGATGACAAAATCGTTGTCGACGGCAAACGCGTCGGCGCACCCGAAGAACCCCGCATCTGGATTTATCACAAGCCCGCCGGTTTGGTGACCTCGGAACGTGATGAAAAAGACCGTGCGACGGTGTTCGGCGCCCTGCCAGAATCCATGCCACGCGTCATGTCGATTGGGCGTCTTGATATCAACTCCGAAGGGTTGTTGTTGCTGACAAACGACGGGGAAATCAAAAGAAAGCTGGAATTGCCATCCACTGGCTGGCTGCGTCGTTACCGTGTGCGCATCAACGGCTCTGTGTCCGAGGCACGCCTTGACGAGCTGCGCGCAGGCATCACCGTCGAAGGCATCCATTATCAGCCGATGATCGTGACCTTTGACCGCCAGCAGGGTGCAAACGCATGGCTGACCGTATCGATCCGCGAAGGTAAAAACCGCGAAATTCGCCGCACGATGGAAGCCATCGGCGTGGTTGTGAACCGCTTGATCCGCGTCAGCTATGGCCCGTTCCAATTGGGTGACCTGAAGCAAGGTGACGTAGAGGAAGTGAAAAGCCGTGTCGTCCGCGACCAGCTTGGCCTTGGTGCGCGCCCAGAGCCAGCACCCAAGCGCCGCGTGGTCAATCGGCCCAAACGCAACGCACCTGCGGGGAAAAAGCGTTAAGGTTGAACCTTGCCGCTAGCCCTGTGTTGTGCATGTAATGTGGCAACGAATTAACTGGGGATAACGACCGTGGCCGACCTATTAACACTCGAAAATGCGATAAACCTGATCATGCTCTGCTTTTTGCAGGCGGTTTTGGGTTTTGATAACCTGCTTTATATCTCAATTGAGAGTAAACGCGCACCGGTCGCCCAGCAGAAATCTGTGCGGATGTGGGGCATCTTAATCGCCGTCGCATTGCGGGTCGTCTTGCTGTTCACCATGATCCAACTGATCGATGCGATGTCTGCACCGTTCTATATCTTTGACTGGACAGGCGTAATCGAAGGCGGCGTGAACTTCGCCACCTGCGTGTTCATCATTGGTGGCATATTCATCATGTATACGGCTGTAAAAGAGATCGGTCATATGCTGTCGTTTGACCATTTGGATCACGACGTTTCAGGCAAAGCGGGCAAGTCCGCCACGCAAGTCGTCGTGATGATCGTGATCATGAATTTGATCTTCTCGTTTGATAGTGTGCTTTCAGCGCTGGCGATTACCGATGTGTTCCCGATCTTGGCTATAGCGATCATCCTATCGGGTTTGGCGATGCTTTTACTGGCTGATGGCGTCACAAAGTTTTTGGAAAAGAACCGCATGTACGAGGTCCTTGGCCTGTTCATCTTGCTGATCGTCGGTGTTGTCTTGCTGGGTGAAGCTGGCCCAGCTGCGGGTCACGCGATGCACAACGAGGCGTTGAATATCAAAGTGTTTGGCAAGGAAATCATCCCGATGTCCAAATCGACTTTCTACTTCTCTGTGGTCGTTCTTGTGGCTGTGGAAATCATTCAGTCAGGGTATTCACGCAAGCTGAACGCCGAGCGCAAAGCGTTACAGAAACATTCGTAATTGCGCGCATTCGTGCTTAACTGCTTAGTTTAGGGGGACGACATGTCTAAATCTATCCAACGCGGCGCATATGTCGTTCTGATCGTCTTGCTATTTGGCGTGACGTCCGGTTGGTTGGGGGCGCTTTAATATGGCCAAAAAATTTGGTGGCAAATTTAGCCCTGACGGGTCCGGCGCATCCGATCTCGTGACTGATGACCGCGAGGTGGACGCAAGCGCTGGTCGTATTGGCGTGTTGTTCCCGCCTGCGATTGTGCTCGTGGCAACGACGTTTTTGGACGGGCCTGTGTCCTTGATAGTGGGACTTTTGGGTGCTGCTACGCTTGTCGCATCTGCATGGTTGCTTGGCGAAGGGCTGCGCGCCGAGGCGGCATATAACGCCCGCAAGGTCGCCCGCCGTCCAGCCATTCCGCGCAAGTTTATGGCGTCAGCAATGACAGGCGTCGGTGTCGCGCTGGCTTCATATGCCCACCATGCAAGTATTCCAGCGGCCTTGTTATACGGCGTGGCAGGTGTTGCCGTTCACGTCGCCGCATTTGGACTAGACCCGATGCGTGACAAACGCATGGAAGGCATCGATACATTCCAACAAGACCGCGTCGCCCGCGTTGTGGACGAAGCTGAGGCGCATCTGCTGGTGATGAAAGACCAGATCGACAGGCTTAATGATCGCAAGCTCGACGTTCGTGTAGGCGCGTTCCAAGCCGCCGCCCGCAAGATGATCCGCACAGTTGAAGAAGACCCGCGTGACCTGACAGGTGCCCGCAAATTTCTGGGCGTTTATTTGATGGGTGCTAAGGACGCAACAATCAAGTTTGTTGATGTTTACCGCCGATCAAAAAACAAAGAGGCCCGCACTGATTACGAGGCGCTACTTGGCGACCTTGAGCAAAATTTTGCGGCCCGAACGAATAAGATGTTGCTATACGCCGAGTCCTTCGGAAGCTAAATTTGACGTCTTGACGCTTGGGCGTGGAACGATTCAGCTACGGGTATGATTTGTCCCAGTTTTCTTTCCGCAGCAGAACGCCTTGAGCTTGAGGCCTGCGTGCGTCGCCAGCGCGAAGACCACGGCATTGCCCGCAGGGCAAATGCGATCTTGCTGTTGGACGATGGAGAAAGTTGCG
>Ga0075441_10000208_pt1 | contig 29673 bp, 20 predicted proteins | sample CoawatmetaG00DNA_FD_71582 | JGI IMG/M metagenome (GOLD analysis project Ga0075441, IMG submission 71582) | Marine microbial communities from the West Antarctic Peninsula - Coastal water metaG002-DNA | ecosystem: Environmental > Aquatic > Marine > Coastal | place: Atlantic Ocean: West Antarctic...
CTACTAAATTGTCTGAGCTTGGCACCGCAGGAGCAGCTGGACGGACAATGGATTGAACATCAAGTGCTGTGCCCTGAGTATCGGGACAGTCGATCAGCTGACCATTGATTTCGACCTGAGGAGTCACTTGTGGGGTCTCTTGTGAAGTGACAGCCCCTTTCGGCAGCTCAAAGGAAAACAGTCGGACTATAGGAGAAGGCTTGGGTCGCCCTCCGGCAAAACCACAGAGCCCAGGCGGTGTCGCCAGACCCAGACCCGTCATCTCTTTCAACAGAATGCCAATACCCGCGGCATCTGGATGTTTGGCGGCTACTTTAAGCGCGACTTCACGATAGCGGCCAGTCTGAGCCGCAGCGCCGTACTGAGATTCAGCGCCGATCACCTCGACACTGGTCTCACTAAAATCTGGCAGGCCATAGAGTTTGAGTGTGCGTCGCGATGCAACAAAGATTGCCGCCGCCAGCTTTTCAGCCTTCTTACTGGCGTCAATTCCATAGAGACTCAGCAGATGACCACCGCGCCATTGGTCGCCATAGGTACTGCAGACTTTATAGCTACTGGGTGCCGGCAAACCAGTTGCCCCAGTCACCGCCACCAAGTCTTCGCCAACCTGCTCAAGCTTTACCTGAGAAAAGTCACAGACCACATCCGGCAAGATATAAGCTTGAGGATCACCAATCTCATAGACCATCTGCTCGGCGATCGTCCCCACTGAGACTAGCCCGCCAGTGTCTGCGGGTTTTGAACAGACAAAACTGCCGTCCGCAGTGATTTCCGCAATCGGGTAACCAATAGTCTCAAGACTCTCAACTAGCTCCCAATCGGTAAAATTACCGCCTGTAGCCTGAGGCCCACATTCGAGAATATGCCCGGCCAGAGAACCCATGGCCAGCTGGTCGAGATCATCGCGACCCCAACCAAAGTGATTGATACAGGCACCCAGTGTCACCGCACTGTCGACACAGCGCCCGGTGATAACAATATCCGCGCCCTGCTCCAGAGCCAGAGCCACGGGAAAAGCGCCAAGGTAAGCGTTAATGCTGGCGATCTTATCCATCGGCGGAAAGGGCTCAGCGCTAAACATCTCACTGTGCTGCTGTTGCGCGAGCGAATCGCGTTGATCAAGCAGATCGTCGCCAATAATACAGGCCACCTGCAGATCCAGTCCCTGCTCGGCAATCACCGCGCGCAACGCATTGGCACAGGCTTGAGGGTTAACCCCGCCGGCATTGGAGACGATTTTGACCCCCTGACGGGCGATCTCTTTAAGATTGGGTTTCATTGCCGCGCTGACAAAGTCTAGGGCATAGCCAGTTTCAGGGTTTTTTACCCGGGCCCGGGCCATGATCGACATGGTAATTTCGGCGAGATAGTCATAGACAATAAAGTCGACTGCCCCACTGTTGAGCAGCTGTGAAGTGGAGTGACTTGCGTCCCCCCAAAAGCCACTGGCACCGGCTATTCGTAGTGTTTTCTTCGACATCTAACAACTCCCAGAGCGACTTGTGCGCAGTGCTATTTAGACTGAAATTAAGAGCAGAACTAAAGTCAAAATAGTACTATCGCAGCGCCGCCTTCTCTTTGGATAAGACGCCATCTATATAAGGGTCGATGACATTTCGCTGTGATCAGCTCTTAGGCTACAGCAGCGCCTTTTATTGCAGTTGTAGCCGCTGTCGCAGCAGCCCGTCGATTTCGCTCTAGATAGATCGAGGCCATAATAAAGCTCGGCGCAGCAAAGAAGCCGAACCCGTCACCCACTAACAGCGCTTTAGTCAAAGGCTCAAACACCTGTGCAGCGGTCAGCAGATCACTGATAAAGCCAGTCATAAATGCTCCTATACCCATGCCCACCAGATTGCAGGCCACCAATAACAGCGCCGTCATCAAACCGCGCAAACGCACTGGCGTGAGATCTTGCACCGTGGAAAAAGCCGGGCCATAGAAAGAACTGACACTAAATAAAGCGAAGGCCAGAGCAATAAAGAACATCGGTGAATCCGGCGAGGCAAAGCGAAAGGCTAGGGTCAAAGGCGCAACCAACAACATCAGAATCGCGAGAAACCGAATCCGCCCACCCTTCCAGCGCGATTGATACCAGTCACTGAGAAAACCGCCCAAAAAGGTTCCCGCGGTGCCAAAAACAATATAGATCAGCCCGTACAGTGATTGAATCTCTCCCAATTCGAAACCGCGCTCACGCTCCATCCACACCATAACGAAGTTACCGGCACCCAGTGGAATATGCAGAAAGATCGCCCCAAGCATGGTCCAGGCCAATGCAGGGTTCGCTTTAACCACGGCGAAGACCTCAGGCAGTGTTTCACGCCAGCCACTAGCCTCTTTGGCCTTAGGTACGTTTTGATCCACAGCAGGTTCCATAGCCCCGCGCAAGGGATCTTTGACCATATAAAGCACGCCCGCCAGCACAATACCTATGCCCCCGAGCAGATAGAAACAGTTGCGCCAGCCAATCATAGGCCCCAGTACACCGGCGACAATAAAGGCACCGCCGGCTCCCAAGGGAACACCCAAATAATAGAGCCCCGCCGCCGTGCCACGCTGGCGCTGGGGGAATAGATCAGAAATCATCGACATCGATGAAGGGGTCATGGTGGACTCGCCAACGCCGATAAATAATCGCGCCAGACCAATCTGCATGAAGGATTTTGTCGCACCGGAAACAGCCGTCAGCACACTCCATAGCAACAGTCCCGCGGCTATTAGTCGAGGCCGATGCAAACGGTCCGCCAAGGCCCCCATAAACAGACCCATAATGGCGTAGAAAAAAACAAAGATAAAACCGGTCAGGGCGCCAAACTGGGAGTCCGTCAAATTCAGATCGGCAATAATTTGCGGCCCAAAGCTGGCGATTAGAGTGCGGTCGACCATATTGAGAATATTGAGCAATGTCAGAAACAACAGAAGACCCATTGCTCTTGGTGATGCTTTTGTCTGACCCGCTGGGTTTACTTGATCCATAGAAACTCTTCTAATTTTTATTATTGTTTTTATTATTACTAGCTGGACTGGAGTCTAATGTAGTAGCAGCACAAATGTCATTACCCATTTTCCGCCATACAATCCTGCCCTACAACCTAGATTACCATTGCGATCCAATCCTATTTTGAAGCCGACAATTATATTATGACACTCATTATGTCTTGATTTATGCCTCAGACATTTTTACAGTAGCGGTTCAACTTTGTGAAATAAGCTAACATATCAGCTCTAAATAATTTTAATCTTGGGGAGAAACATATGTCTTTGGACGCAGTAACAGCAGGCTTAAAAGAAAAAATTGGCGAAGATTGTGGCCTAGGCGCGATCCTTAAATTTGATTTCGGCGATGACGGTCATATTGTTCTCGACGCAACTCAGGTTCCTAACGTAATCAGCAACGATGACATTGAAGCCCAGTGCACCATGGCCCTGAGCCTGGAAAACTTTATGCTTATGGCCGACGGCAAACTCGACGGCACCATGGCATTTATGTCTGGCAAACTAAAGATTCAAGGCGACATGGGCATTGCCATGAAGCTCGGACCACTGCTTGCATAAAAGCTCAGTGATGAGTTTTATGTGAATATAAAAATGCCCCGCTCACTTATGTGAACCGGGGTATTTTTTTTGTCTGCAACTCTTCATTTACAACAAAGCCTTCTATAAACACACTTCTATACAAGTCCTTTCACACAAGCTTAGAGCCCATACTGACGCGCCGCCAGATCACGCATAATTTCCTCAGAGCCACCGCCGATGGCATTCACTCTAACCTCGCGATAAATACGTTCAACACGACTGCCACGCATATAGCCCATACCGCCAAGAATTTGCATCGCCTCCCGGGCACAGAACTCCATGGTCTGACTCGACTGCACTTTTAACAGCGCAATATCCCCAGCATGTTCACGACCGGCCTCTACCTCAGCAGAGATCTGATTGAGATAGCACTGAGTTGAATTAATCCGCTGCTTCATCTCCGCGATTTTATGGCGAATCACCTGATGATCCGCCAACCGCTGGCCAAAGGTTTTACGCTCCCGGGCCCAGCTCACCGCATCCTCCAAACAGACCCGTGAAAAAGCCTCCATCGCCGCAGACATAGCCAGCCGCTCAGAATTGAAGTTAGTCATAATCACACTAAACCCGCGATTCTCCTGACCGACCAAATTGCCCACCGGCACACGCACATTATCAAAATAAATCGTCGCCGTATCTGAACACCACCAGCCCTGCTTTTTATCCAGAGCCGTCCGCGACACGCCCTCTAAATCCGCCGGAATCAGCAAGGCAGAAACGCCCCCAGCCCCCTCACCACCGGTGCGCACAGCAGTGGTAAACCAATTAGCATTCATACCACCAGTGATATAAGTTTTCGAACCATTGACCACATAGTCATCGCCATCGAGCCTAGCAGTAGTGGTTAAATGCGCCACGTCAGAACCGGCACCGGGCTCAGTAATCGCCAGAGAAATGCGCTTAGTGCCAGCCAAAATCGGCGGTGCAATTTCTTGCTTGAGCGAGTCACTGGCAAAATTAAGCACCGGCGGCAAACCAATTCCATGAACCATAAGGGTCGCACTCAAACCGCCAACAGCGATCCGCGCCATCTCCTCATTGAGGATGTTTTTGTGCCAGATATCGATGCCCTCAGAGACACCACCAAACTCCTCAGGATAGCCCAAACCCAAAATCCCCACCGCCGCAGCCTTAGGCCACAGCTCATCAGGAAGCGCGCCATCCTCATCCCACTGATCAGCAAAAGGTATCACCTCACGATCGAAAAAGCGTCGCAACTGGGCACGCCATTCCTCGTGTTCAGCGGTTAGATGGCTGTTGTTTAAACGGGCACTATCGAAATCGAGAGACATAGGGGTTTTTCCACAGATCGAAGATTGGTTTTTTATGCTTCGATACTAGGCAGGCCGTGGTTTTCCAGCTTGGGAATAAGCGCCATTTTTAGCGGAATCAATGCCAAGTGGCAGAATGAGATCCCTCGTCGCTGCGCTCTGTCGGGATGACAATGTGGGTGAGATGACGATGTAAGTGGAATGACAATGTGGCTGGAATGACATAAAAGGTTGCTCTGTCATTCTGAACCACCCCAGCCTGTCATCCTGAGCGTAGCCGAAGGATCTCCTCACACTGGCACCTGTGTTTGAAAAACCATTCAATCCTCAGAGCCCGCTGCCAGCTGTAGGAGATCCCTCCACTGCGGTCGGGATGACAATGTGGGTGAGATGACGATGTGAGTGGAATGACAATGTGGCTGGAATGACATAAAAGATTGCTCTGTCATTCTGAACTACCCCAGTCTGTCATCCTGAGCGTAGCCGAAGGATCTCCTAACACTGGCACCTGCGTTTGAAAAAACTATTCAATCCTCAGAGCAGGCTGCCAACTGTAGGAGATCCCTCCGCTGCGGTCGGGATGACAATGTGGGTGAGATGACAATGTGGGTGAGATGACGATGTGAGTGGAATGACATAAAAGATTGCGCTGTCATTCTGAACTACCCCAGTCTGTCATCCTGAGCGTAGCCGAAGGATCTCCTAACACTGGCACCTGCGTTTGAAAAAATTATTCAATCCTCAGAGCCCGCTGCCAACTGTAGGAGATCCCTCCACTGCGGTCGGGATGACATAAAAAGTTGCTCTCTCAGGATGAAAAGCCCTGCCTTTTTAAGATTCTGAGATCCTTCGGCTCGCTACGCTCTCTCAGGATGAAAAGCCCTGCGGGCTTTTCACTTGCGGCGGTAATCCCTTGGGGACATGCCATGCCAGCTTTTAAAGGCGCTGGAAAATGAGCCTTGATCAGCATAACCCAGCAGAAAGGCAATCTCGGTAATACCCAGGCGGTTATCGGAGAGATAGCGTAGCGCCATGCGCGAGCGCACTTCTTGAAGCACTTGTAAAAAGTTGGTCCCACGATCTGAGAGGCGGCGCTGCAATGTCCGTCGGGAGATATTCATCAAACTGGCAAGCTTATCGATGCTGACTTCACCCTCCGGCAAACGACGCATCATAAAGGACTTAAGGTTGGCTAAAAACTCGTCGGCTGTTTGATCGTTTTCAAACAATTCGCTAAACGGTTTACTCAGATCAGGCCCTTCATGGTAATCCTGTTTGAGCAACTGGTAGTCCAACGCAGCGCTGTCAAAAGAGAGGCTACTATAAGGCTGGTTGTAACTAATTGAGCGACCAAAAATGGCTTCTAACCGGGTGGTATCCTGAGGCTGAGGATAGGTGAAACTGGCTTTCACTACTGGCACTGGCCGTACACAGAGTGAGTTAATAATGGCCGCAGATGCAGAGAGCACTTCATCGCTGCAGTAACGTTTTAGCCCACTACTTTTAAGCAGTGGCTCCCAGCGCAACTCCACTAGATTACCGTCGCGGTGGGCGGTGGTTTCACCCATATCGCCGCGCATTTTTAGAGTACTGGGAATTAAGTTGAGATAGTCGCGAAAAGATTTACACAGTGAGCAGGTATAGAGCTGCAGGTTGAGCCCTTTAAGATAGATGATGCGACCCACCGAGAGACCAATATCGGGATTTGCAGAGGCTTCGGCAGCTAGCTGATAGAGTTTGTAATAATTGACGACCGAAAAACGGCGGTCGGGGATTGCCAGTTGGTCTTGCTGCAACCCAGAATCCCGCAACAGATGCTGTTGATTAGCACCGTCTTTTTCCGCCGCCTGCAAAATAGCCACAAGGGCCGGAGCACGTACGCTCCAGTTCGGGTTTATCTGCTGTTCAGCTGCTGTACTTGAGGCCATAGCCTTTTTTTCTCGACGCCGTAAAACGGAGCTCACTTTAACACTTTAGACGATTTGGGTTCAATATTACTGCCTCAAAATACTGCCACCAGCCCTCTTTAACCATAAGCATTGAAATGAAATTCCTCAGTGACATTTGACAGTGACATTTGGCAGAATACTGTATATATTAACAGTATATCGAGAGCGCCCACCTATGCCCAATACTGAAATAATAACGAAACTCCTCGCCCGCCATGATACCTGGCGCGGACAGAGTCAAAAACCTACCCAGCACAGTGTCTCCAGCGGCAATGATCAAATTGATCTGCTATTAAAGGGTGGCTGGCCCACGGCTGCATTAACAGAATTACTGGTTCAGCGTCCGGGAATTGGTGAGCTTTCTCTGCTGCTGCCAACGATCAAAGGCTACTGCCAAAACAATCACCTCAGCGTCTGGCTCGACCCACCCTATCAACCCTATGCTCCAGCATTGGCTGCCGCCGGCATTGCCTTGCAGAAGGTGCTTATAGTGCAGAGTAAAAGTGCTCGTGAATGGCTCTGGGTCGCTGAACAGTGTATTCGCAACAATGCGCTGCTATTGGCCTGGACTGATAACAAAACGTCCAACTATAGCGACCTGCGCAAACTGCAACTGGCTGCTGCGGACAGTGGCCATGCGGCTTTTTTGTTCTCTAGCAATAAAGAGCCTAACAAGCAACAGTCCGGCTCATCACCCGCCACTCTGCGCTTGGAAGTGGATTCTGTCGGTGAGAAAAACCTCCGTCTCTCTGTGCGTAAGCTGCGCGGTGTGGCTCCGGGGGAACAGCTGCTGATTCCTAGGGGTAAAGATCTCAGCTCACAGACTTCTCTGGCCAAATTGCCTGTCAATAGTATCCACCCTGCTATACCCATTTCAACGGATATTCCGCGCATTAAAATCAGCGAACAGAGACTCAACGCCTGAAGCCCTCGCGCCACAGGGAAAAGGGAAATAGACGAAAAGGATTTTCAAACTTATCTGCAGCGGCGCGGGCAACACAGCCCTATCCAGAAAAAATCTGGCTCTATCTACACTTTCCACTGCTGCCCCTGGATGCCCTCTTAGATGAATCGAAAATCGAAGATGGCCTACAATCCGCTGTTGCAGTTGTAGGCCAAGAAAACAACGCGATGCGTGTTTTGTGCTGCAATGACAGTGCTAAGCAATCTGGCATAGAACCCCTTCTGTCACTCTCCACAGCTCTGGCTCTCTGCCCTGAACTGCTGACGCTACCGCAGCAGCCAGAGCGTGAAAAAGCCACATTGCAACAGTTGGCCTTAATCGCCTACAGCTTTAGTCCAGTAGTGATTATTGCCGAGCAGGGTTTGTGGCTCGAGTTAAGCGGCTGTGAAAAGCTCTTTCACAGCTACAGAAAATTACTCCAGCAGCTGCAAAAAAACCTCTCACACTACTGCACTCATATTGATATGGGCATAGCCGGCAGTGCCGATGCTGCACGCTTGCTGTGTCTGACTGGCTTTCGCTGTGAACTTCCTGAGAGCGCCGAACTGGAACAGCAGCTTCGCCTAACATCACTGAGTCTGCTTAAAGTGCAACGACGGCAACAGCAGAGTTTTCAGCAGCTTGGGTTAACCTGTCTCGAGGATTTACTGAAGTTCCCCCGCGCTGAATTAGCCAGCCGTTTTGGTACTGGCATAGTAGAGCAATTGCAGTTACTCCTCGGGGAGAAACCCTGCCAGCTGACGCGCTTTAAACCACCTGTGAGCTTTCATGATTTACTGCAGAGTACTCAGGGTATTTTTAGTAAGCAGGGCTTATTATTTCCCATGAAGACACTGCTCCAGCGACTGAGCATTTATCTGCAAGCTCGTCAGTGTTACTGCCGCAAGATTGAATGGCGCTTTGAACCCCTAATAGGCGAACACAGCTCTATGTGCATCACCCTTTCCGGCAGCCAAAATAGCTGGACGACGTTGCTCGATTTAAGCCGCCTGCAACTGGAACGCATAGACTTACCTGCCAGTATAGAAACGATTATTTTATCCAGTGATGACTTTGTTGATGGCCTGCCGGAGGGATTGGATTTGTTTGGTACAGCGCCTTCTTCGGATAAAGCGCTGACAGGCGAAGTGAATGTAGAAGCCAGCCGATTAATTGATAGCCTGCGTGCACGACTGGGGCCTGAGGCTCTTCAGCAGCCGGTGCTGGGGAGTAATTATTTGCCTGAGGAAGCGGGGAAAGTGGTTGCGCCTGGGAAGCATCAACCATTGGCTGTGGATCACAGCGGTCTGCAACCTCTTTGGTTATTGCCCAAGCCTATTGCTATTCAGTTGCGCAATCAGCAGTTGTTTTGGCGTCAGCCGCTGTATATTTTAAGCGGGCCACGAAGGCTCAGTGATAATTGGTGGCAGACTGATCAGCAGCGTGATTATTATTTGGCCTGTGATAATGAGGGTTCGCGGTATTGGTTGTTTAAGCAGGCTGGGACTGATCGCTGGTTTGTACAGGGGTTGTTTTCGTAAAAGTTGGGGGCTTTTTTCGTAAAAGTTGGGAACTTTTACTTTGCGCTCAGGGCTGTTTATCCGCTCAGGGCTGTTTATTGGCTCAGGGCTGTTTATTCGCTCAGGGCTGTTTTCGCAGCCAGAATGGTGCGCTTGGGAAACTGAAGTTTGCTGGAGGAGATCCTTCGGCTTCGCTCAGGATGACAGAGTGGGTGGGATGACAGAGTGGGTGGGATGACAACCAAAGCTGTCATCCTGAGAGAGCGCAGCGAACCGAAGGATCTCCCTGCAGCACACTGCGTCAACCAACAAAGCTTAAACTAGAGCCGACCACTCGAGCCTACTCTGGTCTACTCTGGCCTACAATAGCGCGTCCTTAATCTTGAACTTCTGCACCTTACCCGCAGGATTGCGCGGCAACTCATCGAGAAAATAGAGTCTGCTCGGCAGTTTATATTTCGCCAAACTCTGACTGGCGAACTCGCGCAGCTCTTCAAGCTCTAAAGTACTGCCCTCTTTTACCACTGCCACTGCAGTCACCGCCTCACCCCATTTCTCATCAGGCAATCCAATCACCGCAACTTCAATCACCGCACTGTGGCCATAGAGAATACTTTCAACTTCTGCGGGATAGACATTTTCGCCACCAGAAATAACCATATCCTTAACCCGATCACAGAGAAACAGATAACCCTGATCATCGAAATAACCTATATCGCCACTGTGAAACCAACCCTGAACATCAATCGCATCGGCTGTGGCTTCGGGGCGATTCCAATAACCTTTCAGCACATTGGGACCACGGACACAGACTTCACCACGCTCACCCGCAGGCAGCGGTTTATTATCACCATCCACTATGCGTACGTCGGTAAACATCGGCGGTCGGCCGGCTGAACCGACCTTTTTTAATGCCATACTGGTTTCGAGCATGGTTGCAAAGGGCGAGGTTTCGGTTAGACCATAGCCCTGACAGAAACTCACACCGCGCTCGCTATAAAGATTAATCAGCGGCACTGGTACTGGCGCACCACCCACCACAAAGGCGTCAATATGACTCAGGTCAGTGGTGGCAAACGTCTCGTGCTGACTCATCATCAAAAACATGGTCGGCGCACCAAACATACTGGACACCGAATATTTCTCCAGTGCCGCCAATACTTCTGCAGCGTCAAAAGAACGAATCAACACTACTTCAATACCCCGAGCCAGAGACGGCAAGGTGGTGACATTGAGCCCGCCAATATGAAATAGCGGTGCACAGGTGAGTGTCGTGGAACCCATAAAGTCTTCGCCATAGGACGAATTGGCACTGTTCCAAAATAGATTACCATGGGTAAGCATGGCGCCTTTAGGTAGGCCGGTGGTGCCCGAGGTGTACATGATAAAGGCCACTTCATCGGCGTCCACCTGTTCAACAAATTGCAGTGGCTGACTATCGGGCATCAATGATTCCAGAGGTTCCCAGTTAGTCGCATCGTCCTCAATACTGATATAACGCTGACATACAAGACTATCTCGCTCTTGATCTACTAGAGCTATTTGGCCATTGTCGGCGAGCATGGTATGGATTCCGGCATCGTTGGCTATATAGCGCATCTCGGGACCGGTAAGACGAAAGTTGAGCGGCACAAAGATCGCACCCAAACAACTGCAGGCATAGAGCGCTTCTAAAAACACTGGGTGGTTGAGGCCGATATAACCAACGCGATCACCGCGGCAGACACCGCCGGCACGCAGAACAGCAGCAAGCTTGCGAATACGCTGACCAAATTCTTCGAACGTCGAGGTCTTGCCCTCGAAGGTTAATGCTTTGCGCTCAGGTGAGAGTTCCGCGCGGCGCAAAATGGTGTAGCCCAATCCAATCTCTGGTGTGTTCGACATACTGAAACCTCTGTTTTTTTATTTTTATAATGATGGGTAGTCGTCTTAAGGCAAACACTCTGGCGCTTAACTGACGCCTTTTTTTATCCTTTGTACCTTTAATGCGCTGTCATGTAAATACGCGCGTCCCATATTCAGAAGCAAAACTATCCGCCGCCGCTTGGCACGAATTCTGCAACAGCCATAACAGCAGAATAGAGTTCAAAACCCCTAGAGAGATCTACTGCCGATAAAACGCCCTATTTTCAACAGCAGACGCCTGTTAATAGTGCAACCAGAGAAGACACAATGACAACAGCAGGCCCAGATTGGCGCACAGCATTATTTCTGCGCACCAAAACAGTGCTTTCGAATTATGGATCAGCAACCCTAACTAAACAGGCAGGCAGCTAATCAAACCCAATATACGACAGATGAGACTCATTTTTACCGATCTAGACGGCAGCCTTCTAGATCATCACAGCTACAGTTTTGCGCCCGCAGTGCCATTGCTCGCCGAACTGGAGGCACTAGATGTGCCTGTAATTCCCATCACTAGCAAAACCTATGCAGAGCTGGTTACCCTGCGTGATGCGCTAAATAACCGCCACCCGTTTATTGTTGAGAATGGCGCCGCTATCTATATTCCCAGCCGCTATTTTAAGACTCAACCGGAACATGCCACTTTAGAAAATGACTTTTGGGTGCTGCGCAATGTGCCGCGCCGGGCCAAGTGGCAGCAACTTCTCACCGAACGAGTGGCCGACTTTAGCGGTGAGTTTGAGACCTTTGACTCAGTCTACGCCGCCTCCGGCGCTGCAGGCGTTGCCGATATTACAGGCCTAGCCCCAAATGCTGCGGAGTTGGCCAATCAGCGTGAACACAGTGAGCCGGTCCATTGGATTGGCAGCCCACAGCGCAAACTGACATTCATCTACCGCCTAAAAGAGGCTGGTGCCACAGTGCTTCAGGGCGGCCGGTTTATAAATATTGGCGGCGATGTGGACAAGGGTCGCGCCATGCTGCAACTGCGGGACCTCTATTTGGCTGAAGCCAATCTGCAAAACAGGGGCCAACAAGATTCGAACAACCACTGCGAAATTCTGGCCATCGGCGACAGTAACAATGATGTGGCCATGCTCGAACTCGCCTCATCAGCACTGGTGATACGAGCAGATGACCGCGCACCACCCATATTAAAACGCACTGAGAATTGCTACATCAGTCAACAGACCGGCCCGGACGGATGGGTGGAAGGTGTGAATCTATGGCTGCAAAAAACCGATAAAAACAAACACTAAAACCAAATGCTAAAACCAAACTTTTAAATCTAATAAAAAAAGAGAATTAACCATGGGCGACTTCCATCAAAACGGCGTGATCACCACTTTGCACAATCTATCTAAGCGATCGGTTGAGACTATGGAGGATGAGCTGCTAGGATTTTCCAAAACCCGACCCATGGGACTGATCTTGCCATCGCTCTATTCCGAGCTTCAGGGTGATGCTCTCAAAGGTATTGTTGAAGAGTTAAAGCAGGTCCCCTACCTCACAGAAATTGTTATTGGCCTGGATCGCGCCAATGAACAGGAGTATCGCCAAGCACTGGAGTTTTTCTCTGTATTACCTCAGCACCACAGAGTGCTGTGGAACGATGGCCCCCGTCTGAAAGCCCTGGACGCCAAATTACAGAAACTCGATCTGGCACCCAAAGAAATGGGCAAAGGCCGCAATGTCTGGTATTGCATGGGTTACACCTTGGCCTCGAACAAGACTGAGTCTGTGGCACTGCACGACTGTGATATCACCACCTATGATCGCGAGCTGCTCGCCAGACTGATTTACCCAGTGGCCAATCCACGCTTTAGTTATGAATTTTGTAAGGGCTATTACGCCCGTGTCGCCAACGGTAAAATCAATGGCCGCGTATCGCGACTTTTAGTCTCGCCACTTTTGAGTGCACTGAAAAAGACAGTCGGCCACACTGACTATCTCAACTATATGGCGAGCTTTAGATATCCACTGGCTGGAGAGTTTTCCTTTCGCCGTGATGTGCTCAACGATATTCGTATTCCCAGCGACTGGGGCCTAGAGATCGGTGTGCTTTCAGAGATGCATCGCAACTACGCCAGCAACCGTCTCTGTCAGGTTGATATTGCCGATAACTACGATCACAAACATCAGAACCTCTCCTTGGATGATGATCAGGATGGCCTCTCAAAGATGTCCATCGATATTGCCAAAGCCCTGTTCCGCAAGCTTGCCACTCAGGGCGTGGTATTTAGCCATGAGGCCTTTAGATCACTCAAGGCAACCTACTACCGCATGGCTCTGGATATAGTTGAAACCTGCCACAACGACGCGATTATGAATGGCTTAACCCATGATATTCATGAGGAAGAAAAAGCCGTGGAGATGTTTGCTGAAAACATTATCAAGGCCGGAGAAGTGTTTTTTACCAGTCCCATGGAGAAGCCCTTTATTCCCAGTTGGAACCGCGTGATCAGCGCAGTGCCTGATATTTTTGAACAGCTGGTCGCTGCAGTAGAAGCAGACACCGAAGAATTTAATCAGCGCTAAGGCCGCCAACACTATGAACCCAGATCACCTTTCTGATGCACTCAGCCGCCATCTCACAACCATTTATCAGGGTGTTGATGGCGTTGACAGCGACAATCACCCACAGTTGGGCAACCAGCTAATCGAGCTTATGCGCCTGCAGCAGGCAACTACCGAGCCGACCCGCTATATCAACCACTGGGATGAAAAAGACTGTCTTGTAATCGCCTACGGTGACACGGTCTTGCAGCAGGACGAAAAGCCACTAAAAACTCTAAAGCGGTTTTTAGATCGCTACGTGGAAGACTGTATTAATGGGGTGCATATACTGCCGTTTTATCCCTATACCTCGGACGATGGTTTTTCCGTGCTCGACTATTCCAGCGTCAATGAATCCCTCGGCGACTGGAGTGATATTGAGGCTATAGCTGCAGACTATTCACTGATGTCGGATCTGGTGATCAATCATTGCTCGGCCCGCAGCCCCTGGTTTGAAAACTTTCTCAATGATCGGGATCCGGGGCGCAACTTCTTTGCTACCGCTTCGCCGGATGATGACCTTAGCGCCGTAGTGCGGCCGCGCACCAATGCCCTACTTAGGGAAGTCGAGACCGTCAGAGGCAGTCAGTTTGTCTGGTGTACCTTTAGTCACGATCAGGTAGATCTGAACTTTCGCAATCCAGATGTGTTGAAACAGTTTGTTAGTATTATTCGCCAGTACCTTGATAGCGGCGTGCGCATTTTCCGCCTCGATGCAGTGGCTTTTTTATGGAAAGAGCCTGGCACCAGCTGTATTAATTTGGAGCAGACTCATGAGGTAGTTCGCCTGCTGCGCACACTGATCGAACATGCCCAGCCAGATGCGATTATTGTCACCGAAACCAATATTCCCAACCGTGAAAACCTTGCCTACTTTGGCAACGCCAACGAAGCCCACTGGGTATACAACTTTTCCCTGCCCCCGCTATTGGTCAACAGCCTGATCACCGGCGACTGCAACTATTTAAAGCAGTGGATGATGAGCATGCCACCGGCGCGCAATGGCACCGCCTACTTTAACTTTATTGCCTCCCACGATGGCATTGGTCTGAGACCTGCCGAGGGCCTGCTCAAGGAAAGTGAAATCGAGGTCCTGGCAGAAACTATGCGGTCCTTTGGTGGACGTATTTCCTGGCGCACCGGGGATGAGGGACAGCGCAAACCCTACGAAATTAATATCTCTCTGTTTGATGCACTGCAGGGCACCACTGCGGGACCTGACCAATGGGGACTACAGCGCTTTCTCTGCGCTCACGCGATTATGTTTGCTCTAGAGGGAATTCCCGGGATCTATATTCACAGCCTGGTGGGCACGCGCAATGATTATCAGCGTGTTGAAAATGCCGGTCACAATCGGGCTATTAACCGTCATCAGTGGCAGTACAGCGACCTCCAAGAGCGACTGGCGAATGCTAAGAGTTCTGAGCATCAGGTATTTAGTGGGATCAGCGAGCTGCTTAAAATTCGCCGCCAACAATCCGCCTTTCATCCCAATGCTACGCAGTTCACTCTGCATTTGGGTAGCGGTTTGTTTGGCTTTTGGCGGCAGAGTATTGACCGCCAGCAGAGTATTTTTTGTATCAGTAATATTACCTCGGAAGTGCAGACACTGAACCTCTCTGATATCAATTTGATCGACAATGAAAACTGGGTTGATCTGATTAGCCAGCTGCCCTGTGACGGGCTGATGCAGTCGGTGGCTATGGAGCCCTATCAGACATTGTGGATTACCAACCAGGTCGATGGCTAGCTTGTTATATGCCCTTGCATAGGTGAGAATATTGCCTAGAAATAAATTATTCAATTCAAGATAACAGCAGGGGCACAGACGTAATGAAAATAGAGACACAGGCTATTCACGCTGGATTTAACGACGACCCAACCACTCGCGCGGTGGCAGTTCCGATTTATCAAACCACCTCTTATAGCTTTCGCGACACCGAGCACGGTGCCAATCTGTTTAATCTCGCTGAGCCCGGCAATATCTATTCACGGATTATGAACCCCACCAACGATGTGCTGGAACAGCGCATCGCGGCAATGGAAGGCGGTGTCGCAGCACTCTGCATGGCTTCGGGCATGGCCGCCATCACAGCCTCTATCCAAACCCTGTGCCGCAGCGGCGACAATATAGTCAGTGTCAGCCAGCTCTATGGCGGCTCCTACAACCTGTTTGCCCACACATTGCCACAGCAGGGTATCGAAGTGCGTATGGCCTCTGGCGATGATATTGCCGCACTGGAAGCCCTAATCGATGAAAACACCAGAGCCGTATTCTGTGAGTCCATCGGCAACCCAGCCGGCAATGTGGTGGATATAGCAGCGCTATCGGATATGGCCCATCGCCATGGGGTACCTGTGATTGTCGACAACACCGTTGCCACGCCCTACTTCTGCCGCCCATTCGAACATGGTGCGGATATTGTGGTGCACTCACTGACCAAATATATCGGCGGCCACGGCACCACCATCGGCGGTATTATTGTCGACAGCGGCACCTTTGCCTACAAGGACAACCCGCGCTTTGCCCAGTTCAATACACCGGACCCTTCCTACCATGGCGTCACCTACGCCGATGACTTTGATGCGCCGTTTATTGGCCGCGCCAGAGTAGTTCCACTGCGCAGTATGGGCGGTGCATTGTCACCCTTTAATGCGTTTTTGATTTTACAGGGATTGGAAACACTGGCTCTGCGCATGGACCGTCATGTGGAAAATGCCAATGCTGTAGCCAATTATCTACAGGACCATGAAGCGGTCTCTTGGGTTAACTACGCCGGTCTTGCCGATGATAAATACTATGATCTCGCCCAGCGAATGTGTTCCGGCAAGCCCTCTTCCATTGTCAGCTTTGGTATCAAAGGTGGCGAAGCCGCTGGCGGCAAGTTTATCGATGCCCTGGGCATGATCAAGCGCCTGGTTAATATTGGCGACGCAAAATCACTGGCCTGTCATCCTGCCAGTACCACTCACCGTCAGCTCAATGAAGAAGAGTTGGCCCACGCGGGTGTTAGTTCGGATCTGGTGCGGCTGTCAGTGGGTATTGAGCATATAGATGATATTTTGGCGGATATTGAGCAGGCTATTACTGCGGCCAGCTAGAGCAGTGTCATTGTAGAGACTAATGACTAGCCTGCCATTCCATTTCGGACCCGCCTACCCTCTCACGGAAAGGCTGGGATCGTCACAAAGGGCAGGCTAGTCAATCACTTGGGTCAGAAAGAAGCGCTCACAAGACCCGGACTTATCACCCAGACTCTCTCGCTGCACTTGCAGCTTTTCGCCGTAATAGGCTGCACAGCCTTGAATCAAGCCTTCCGCCACATCACCCAAACAACGGGGTGATTCATAGATTAATTCCATAGTAGTGTCGGTATAGCGGCTACATTTAAAAGCTGGCGGCGAGGCATCCGGATAGAGTTTTCTCACTTCAACATGAATAAAACTATCCACTTTCTGCAACATATCGAAGGACGAGTTCAATCCCTCAATCCATTGGGGATAAGCAGCAATAAATTCCGCAAACAAATACATGCCAAAGGTTTTGGTGACCTTAGGGACTGGCACGTCGGTCTTTTTGCTCAACACCACGATCATATCGATCAGTTCCATATGATCGTAGACACCCATGGTGGTGTAGATGCCGCCACTGGCTGGCGCCGCTTCTTCGATGACCTCTTCGACCATCTCAAGCCCGTAGCGCTCCTCTATCAAGTAGAGAAACGAGGTAAATATCATGCCCTTCAAAAAACACCCCTTCCATGCCTAGCTGCTGTGGATTTCAGCAGTCTGCTTATCAGCTTTACACTCGCCATTTATATAAAAAGTAGTCAATAGGTTTATTCATAATAGCATAACAAAGGAAGGCTCATGGGTGCCTGGAGGTTACGGCTTTTAGTCCATTGCACCGAGAGACTCAAAATCTCTTCGTTACCTGCTGTTTACTATAGTTCACTTGCGGCGAACCACCTGATAAATGCGCCCGATAGTTTTCATCGGTGCCCTGAGCATATAGGCCAGGCGCTATACGGAAAATTGGGGAAATAACAGTTGCGAGCGCACTAGACCGGATTGGATTGGATTAGATTGCATTCGCTTGGCTGGCCAACAACCCAGAAGTTATTGCAGACAGTTTAGAGAGGTAAAACAATAAGGCCTGCATTAAGCTTTATTTTCCCAGCAACCAAGTCGGCCACAGTGTCTGGACTCATCCAGCATGTGCTGTCGATTGATCTTGGCTGCCAGTGGGTCGTACCTACACTGTTACAGTGGGGACGTGATCGTCCAATATTGCCAGCCATTCGGACCTTGGCATTGGCTTTATTAGCATCGGTGCTGTTTGTATGGTCTTAACAGAGCATTTCATCGTAACAATCCCTACAGGCGGCGAGGTATCCGTTTGCCCTTTGGACATAACGCCAATAATTCTAGGGCTGCTTTGTTTGCAGGGCTGAAAATAACAACTTATATGCATAGAGCCCATTATCGAAGGCTCACAGGCGTGGGAATTAATGGAAAAATAAGCCTGCTTCATTTTTGTTTGCAAAATACCACATATAACCAAAGTGACTATAATTGCGCAGAAAATGCTGTATATTAAGGTTAATTCAAATAATAATTAAAAAGGGTACAGACCATGTGGGCAAAACCAAGCTATAAGAAACTCCGTCTCGGCTTCGAAATCACTATGTATAAGTACAACCGCTAACTCAGCGACTGCTCCTCATAAAGACGATGCAGCACTATTCGGCTAACACCGGCAACCGCTATTGAGGCGGTTGCTTGCTCCGCAAAACCGACTCGATTCTTGCGTCGGTTTTTTTATGCGACATAACAACGTATAAACAGAGCGGCTTACCTGTTGGCTCCCCCCAAAAAGCACCTGTAGATAAATCAAAAGTTGGCCCATTATGTTTATTCATGTACTCGGTTCTGCCGCCGGCGGTGGCTTTCCCCAGTGGAACTGTAATTGCGCTAACTGCGCTGGCCTGCGAGACGGCAGCATCAACGCTAAAGCAAGAACCCAGAGCTCGATAGCCATAAGTAGTGATGGCGTTAACTGGGTGCTATTCAACACCTCTCCTGATATTCGCGCGCAGCTGGCCGATTTTAAACCCCTGCAACCTGCCAGACAGCTCCGGGATACGGGTATCTCAGCGATTGTTTTGATGGACAGCCAAATCGACCACACCACCGGCCTGCTGATGCTGCGTGAAGGCTGCCCCCACGACGTCTACTGTACGGATATGGTATTTGAAGACTTGAGTAGCGGTTTCCCGCTCTTCACTATGCTTAAACACTGGAACGGTGGCTTACAGCACAAACCCATTCTGCTCAACAAAGACGACCACACTCAGGAAGGCAGTTTTACCATTCCAAATATCGACGGCTTGCGATTTCATGCCGTGCCACTACTCAGTAAAGCCCCACCTTATTCGCCCCATCGACACGAGCCTCATGTGGGCGACAATATAGGCATCAGAATTGAAGATACTCGCAGCGGCAAAAATCTCTTTTACTCCCCCGGTCTCGGTGAACCTGAGCCACATATCATTGCATTAATGGAACGTGCCGACTGTTTATTAGTGGATGGGACGTTTTGGCGGGAAGACGAAATGGCGTTTGCCGGCGTTGGCACTAAGCTCGCCGCAGAAATGGGGCATCTGCCACAGAGCGGCGAGAATGGCATGATTGAACTACTTCGCCCAATGAACAAACCCCGCAAGATGCTTATTCATATCAATAACACCAACCCCATTTTGATAGAAGACTCTGAGCAGCGAGCCATTCTTGATAGTGAGGGCATTGAAGTGGCCTACGACGGTATGGACATAGAATTATAATGACCAATATCTCCGGCAATACCTCGGTTAAAATATCCCGCCAATTTCGCTTTCAATGGGAAGAGGCCCAGCAGGGCTTCGTGCTGCTTTACCCTGAAGGAATGATCCAACTCAGCCCCAGTGCCGGAGAGATTTTAAGTCGCTGCCAACAGCAAACCACCGTTGCTGACATTATCAGGGACTTACAAACCACCTTTGCCGAAGCCGACCCCGACGAGCTTGCGAATGATGTCATGGAGTTTATTCACGAGGCCAATGATCAGGGCTGGCTGGATATTAACTTCTAGAGTGCGTAACAAATACGCTGCCACCAAAGAGATAAACCAACATGACCGATAGCATCACCATAGCCAGCGACCAGCAAAACTCTATTCCTCTTTGGTTATTGGCTGAGCTTAGTTATTCATGCCCCCTGCAATGTGCCTACTGCTCTAACCCGGTCAATTACCCTGAAGCTAGAAGCTCGGAGTTGTCCACCGCAGAATGGAAAACCGTTTTTAAAGACGCGCGTAAAATGGGCGCTGTGCAACTGGGACTATCCGGTGGCGAGCCATTGGTACGGTCAGACCTAGAAGAGCTTATTGCAGAAGCGCGGGCCCTTGGGTTTTACACCAACCTGATTACTTCAGCCGTGGGCGCCGATGCTGCTAGATTGGCCGCCATTCATGAAGCCGGGTTAGATCATATTCAAATTAGCTTTCAAGGCAGCAATGAAGCCGTAAATGATCACTTTGCCGGGACTAAAAGTTTTCACCACAAAGTAATGATGGCAAAAGAGGCGAAAAAACTTGGCTTCCCGATGGTGCTTAATTTTGTTCTACACAGACAAAATATCCATCAGATAGCCGACATGCTCAGGTTGGCCGAAGACTTGAAAGCGGACTTTGTAGAATTAGCCAATTCACAATATTACGGCTGGGCACTTAAAAACATTGACGCCCTACTCCCCAGCCGACACCAACTAATCAATGCTGAAGCCATCACCAACGACTTTCGCAAAAATCATAAGGGCAACATGGAAGTGATTTTTGTCGTGCCTGATTATTATGAAAATCGGCCAAAGGCCTGCTGCAATGGCTGGGCAACAACCTTTGTTACAGTCACTCCCGACGGCAACATTCAGCCCTGCCAAAGTGCTCAGGTATTACCGGGCTTTGAACTCCCCAATGTGCGTCAACAGAGTTTGGAATGGGCCTGGCGTGAATCGCCTCTATTTAATGCCTTTAGAGGCACTGACTGGATGCAGGAACCCTGTCGCTCCTGCCCAGAGAAAGAGCAGGACTTGGGTGGCTGTCGCTGCCAGGCCTTCCTGCTGACCGGTGATGTCAACGCCACCGATCCTGTTTGTGACCTGTCACCGCGGCACTCAGATATCGAAAACGTTGTCGCCAGTGCGCAAAATATTTCGGACCTTAACGAGGATGGCTTTAGTTATGACATTAACAAGCCTAACGATGCCGTTCAGCCCTTAATATTCCGCAACCCGAAAAACGCTAAAATACTGACTGAAAAATAGGCCATCACAATGACTAAAGCCTGGACTAAAAAAGAGTTTGAACAGCAGCTACGAGACAAAGGCGCGCTCTACCATATTCATCACCCCTTCCATATTGCTATGAATACCGGCAACTGTACGCAAGAGCAAATACGAGGCTGGGTGGCCAATCGCTATTATTATCAGATCAATATACCGATCAAAGACGCCGCCATCATGGCCAACTGTGACGACGCCTCTGTGCGTCGCTTATGGGTGCAGCGTATTCTGGATCACGATGGCACCAGCGATGAGGATAGTGGCGGTATTGAAGCCTGGTTACGCTTAGGGGAAGCTGTGGGTTTAACCCGAGATGAGATAATAAGTCAGCAACATATATTACCCGGCGTACGCTTTGCCGTAGATGCCTACGTCAACTTTGCCCGCCGTGCTAATTGGCAGGAAGCTGCCTGCTCATCACTGACAGAACTCTTTGCCCCTAGCATTCATCAAAAACGCTTAGCGAGCTGGCCAGAACACTATCCCTGGATTGATCCTAATGGCTATCAATATTTCCGCACTCGGCTAAGCGAAGCCAGAAGAGATGTAGAGCACGGCCTGGCTATTACGTTAGATTACTTTAAAACCTACGAGCAACAGCAGCAGGCCATGGGCATACTACAATTAAAGCTCGATATTTTATGGAGTATGTTGGATGCGATGCAATTAGCTTATGTGTATAAAGAGCCGCCATTTCATAGCTGTAACCTATAAATCAGCCTGAGCCCAAAATCAGCCTGAGCCTAGAACCCTTTATTATTGTGTGCTCAGGCGCAATTACTTGCGCCGAACCACCTGATAATTACGCCCGATATATTTCATCGGCACACTTAGCATATGCACCAGCCGGGAAAAGGGGAACAAAACGAAAATAACCATACCCAGTAAAATATGCAGTTTGTAAATCCAATGTACAGAGGCAATGCTCGCGGCAGCTGTTGTAGGATCGAAGGTCACTATATTCTGCGCCCAACTCATTAGCTTGAGCATCTCTTGACCATCCAGATGGCCAACCGAAACAAAAATTGACCCAAGACCCAGAATCAACTGGGCAAATAACACCAGTAAAATCGTTAGATCCATTCTCGTGCCTGTGGCTCTAACTCGGGCGTTGGTCAGCCGTCGTATAATCAAGATAACCATGCCGTAAAAACAGATCAGGCCAAAGACTCCACCTGCACCCATGGCGATCAGCTGTTTGGTGGCTGCCGAAACACCCAGGGCATGCCAGACCACATTGGGGGTTAACAGCCCAATAAAATGGCCGGCAAAAATCGCCAATATCCCTATATGAAAAGGAATGCTGCCCCGGCGCAGTTGCTTGCTCTCAAGCATTTGGCTGGAGCCTGTTTTCCAGCTGTACTGTTCCCGGTCGTAGCGAATGATCGAGCCGACCAGCATAACGGTCATGGCGATGTAGGGCACTAGGCCAAACAAAAACTGATTTAAAACATTGATATCACTGCTCAGCATAGTGGCTGCTCCATTGACTATATGATTAGTGCTCTCGCTGATGGCTGTATTGTTTACTAAGGGTTCGTTCACGGCTGTGCCCTCTCTGATGTTTCAAAATCCACCCAGTGCAAGGGAACATCCAAATCCTTGCGCTGCCCTTCCGTGGGTTTGCGCTGGGCATCGCCACAGCTTTTATCCAGGGAGTCAGCGCCGAAGGTGACCTCTTCTTCCTCCCATTCCTTATCAATCGCCTGCTTGCTGTCATCGCGTTTTTCGTCGGCGATGCGCTCGCGGATTTCATCCAGATCCACTTTGCTGTTCGCAATACTCAGCAGCAGTTGAAATAACACGGCGTAATCACTGCCACGCTTTTCCAGGCGACATTGCAGCAGCGCCAAAATATGTTCCATATCCAACAGCCAGCTGACCGCATTGTCGCGGCCCTGAGTGGAGAGAAACTCTAAAAACAGCGGCAGATAATCCGGCAATTCATGCTGGCTGATTTCCAGACCCGCCTGACGATACTGGTCCACTAGGTCGACCATCGCCTGACCGCGATCACGCGATTCCCCATGAACATGTTCAAACAGCCATAGGGCCAGAGAGCGACCGCGCTCGAAAAGTCCGTCATATTCACTCTGCCACTGCATCAAATCTTGGCTGGCACGTTGGTCAATAAAGCGCAGAAGGTCGTCCCGCAGTTTCGGATCAATATCAGCAGCCCTAACCAGCGCGTCTATATCTGCTCGGTGCTCGACAACCGTCTCATCCGGATAATCCAGAAGACAGCCAATCAGTTTAAGTATCTGCATGCTTATTCCTCACCGCCGGAGACGGCAATAATGTCGCGGTTGCTGGTCTTCTTGCCGCCAAACATATTCACTCCGCTGTTACCCTCACTACAGCCATTGCCAAAGCTAAAGCCACAGCTGCTTTTGTCACTGTAGGCATCTTCCGCATAGGCTTTGTGGCTGCTGGGAATGACAAAACGATCTTCATAGTCGGCGATGGCCATATAGCGATACATCTCTTCAACCTGTTCTTCGGTGAGGCCGACGCGCTTGAGCACTTCCAGATCCACCACATCGTCTACCTGTTGCGAGCGCTTAAACGAGCGCATAGCTAACATCCGTTCAAGGGCTGTAATCACTGGGCCCGTATCACCGGCACTGAGCAGATTGGCGAGATATTGCATGGGAATACGCAGTGAGCGCAGATCCGGAATCACTCCATCGACGCCAATATGACCCTTTTGGGCAGCGCCCTGAATCGGTGACAATGGCGGCACATACCAGACCATGGGCATGGTGCGATACTCCGGGTGCAGCGGCAGCGCCACTTTCCAATCCACAGCCATTTTGTAAACTGGGGACTCTTGAGCGGCGGTGATCCAGCCCTCTGGAATACCTTCTTTACGCGCAGCAGCCTGGACCTCTGGATCATTGGGATCGAGGAAAATACCCAGCTGGGCTTCATACAGATCAGTGTCTTTTTCAACGCTGGCAGCCTCTTCAATGCGGTCAGCATCGTAGAGCAGAACACCCAGATAGCGGATGCGGCCAACACAGGTTTCTGAGCAGACAGTGGGCTGCCCCGCTTCGATGCGCGGGTAACAGAAGGTGCACTTCTCCGACTTGCCGGACTGATGGTTGTAGTAGATCTTTTTGTAGGGACAGCCAGAGACACACATGCGCCAACCGCGACATTTGTCCTGATCGATCAGCACAATGCCATCTTCTTCACGCTTGTATATCGCGCCCGACGGACAGCTGGCGACACAGCTTGGATTGACACAGTGTTCGCAGAGTCGTGGCAGATACATCATAAAGGTCTGCTCAAACTCGCCGTAAATTTCCTTCTGTGCCACCTCGTCAAAGTTGCTATCGGCGCTGCGCTTTTCAAATTCGCTGCCGAGAATTTCTTCCCAGTTGGGGCCGGATTCGATCTTCTCCATACGCTTGCCAGTGATCAGAGAGTGCGGCCGTGCCACCGGTTGGTGCTTGCTCTCCGGGGCGTTGTGCAGGTGTTCGTAATCGAAATCGAAAGGTTCGTAATAGTCATCAATTTGCGGCAGGTCGGGATTGGCAAATAGGTTGCTGAGAATTTTTAGTTTGCCACCCTGAGCCAGCTCCAGCTTGCCATTTTTGCGCACCCAACCGCCCTTCCACTTCTTCTGGTTTTCCCAGTCATTGGGAAAGCCGACGCCGGGCTTGGTTTCAACATTGTTAAACCAGGCGTACTCAACACCATCGCGACTGGTCCATACATTTTTACAGGTGATCGAGCAGGTGTGGCAGCCGATGCATTTATCCAGGTTTAGAACCATGCCAATCTGTGCGCGTATTTTCATTGTGTAACTCCCTTTTCCACTGACTGGCTTGGAGATGGCTCTTCTTCATCCAGCCAATCCACCTCATTCATCTTGCGCAAAATAACAAACTCATCGCGGTTACAGCCGACGGTGCCGTAGTAGTTAAAACCGTAGGATTGCTGAGCGTAGCCACCGATCATATGGGTGGGTTTCATCACTGTTCGAGTCACTGAATTGTGAATGCCACCGCGGGTTTTGGTGGTTTCAGAACCGGGCACATTAACCACCCGTTCCTGAGCGTGATACATCATGCTCATGCCCACAGGAACACGCTGGGAGACCACCGCGCGGGCGGCCACTGCACCATTGACGTTAAACGCTTCAATCCAATCGTTGTCCACAATGCCGGCCTTGCGCGCATCGATTTCACTGATCCAGATAATTGGCCCACCGCGAGACAGGGTCAGCATCAACAGATTGTCTGAATAAGTGGAATGAATGCCCCACTTCTGGTGCGGTGTAATCCAGTTGAGAATCAGCTCAGTGTTGCCATTGGGTTTTTTACCCAACAGCGGCGCGATGGTTTTCATATTAATCGGCGGCTTATACAAACATTGGGTTTCACCAAAATCACGCATCCACTCGTGGTCCTGATAAAACTGCTGACGGCCGGTTAGCGTGCGCCAAGGAATCATCTCGTGAACATTGGTATAGCCGGCGTTATAGGAGACATGTTCATCCTCCAATCCCGACCAGGTTGGGGAGCTAATAATCTTGCGTGGCTGAGCCAGCAGATCTCGGAAGCGAATCTTTTCGTCCTGCTTGGGTAAAGCAAGGTGGGTATGATCGCGGCCAGTAAATTCACCCAGCGCTTTCCAGGCTTTAACCGCCACCTGACCATTGGTCTCCGGTGCCAAACTGAGTATCACCTCTGAGGCATCAATGGCGGTTTCAATTTTGGCCCGACCTTTGTGCACGCCCTCTTCCCGATGGACTTTATTCAGCTGCCCTAAAAAGGCCACTTCCTCATCGGTGTTCCAATTAATGCCCTTGCCACCATTGCCGAGTTTTTCCAGCATGGGGCCCAGTGAGGTAAATCGCTTGTAGGTATTGGGATAATCCCGTTCCACCACCACCATATTGGGTGCAGTCTTGCCGGGAATCAGCTCACACTCCCCCTTCCACCAGGCTTTTACACCATCGGGCTGGGCCAGTTCCGCTGGAGTGTCATGTTGCAAAGGGACCGTGACCAGATCTTTCTCGACGCCGAGATGACCCACTGTCAGTTCACTAAAGCGCTTGGCGATGGCTTTAAAAATATCCCAGTCGGATCTGGATTCCCAAACCGGGTCCACGGCCTTAGACAGCGGGTGAATAAACGGATGCATATCCGAGGTATTCATATCGTCTTTTTCATACCAGGTAGCGGTGGGCAGCACTATATCCGAGTAGAGACAGGTGGTGGACATGCGAAAATCCAAGGTCACCAGCAGATCAATTTTGCCCTCCGGTGCCTCGTCATGCCAAACCACATCTTCGGGTTTGGTATCCCCGGATTCACCCAGGTCTTTGTTCATTAAACCGTGCTTGGTGCCCAGCAGATGGCGCAACATATACTCGTGGCCCTTGCCCGAAGAGCCGAGTAAATTGGAGCGCCAGATAAACATATTGCGTGGGAAGTTCTTTGGATCGTCCGGATCTTCACAGGCGAACTTTAGCTCGCCGTTTTTTAATTGCGAGACCAAATAGTCTTTCGGATCCACACCAGCGGCTTCCGCCTCTTTCACCAATTCCAGTGGATTGGTATTCAGCTGCGGTGCTGAAGGCAACCAGCCCATGCGCTCGGCGCGGGTGTTGTAATCCAGTATCGAGGCACCCCATTTTCTCTTGTCAGCCAGAGGTGAAACCACTTCGGTCATAGTGAGTTTTTCATAGCGCCATTGATCCGAATGATTGTAGAAAAACGAGGTGCCGTTCATCTGACGCGGTGGCCGCTGCCAGTCGAGACCAAAGGCCAGCGGTAACCAACCGCACTGGGGACGCAGTTTTTCCTGCCCCACATAATGGGCCCAACCACCGCCGGACTGGCCAATACAGCCACACATCATCAGCAGGTTAATCACACCGCGATAATTCATATCCATGTTGTACCAGTGGTTCATGGCGGCACCGATAATAATCATGCTGCGACCGCGAGTCTTGTTGGCATTGTCGGCAAACTCATGGGCAATTTTGATCACCTGAGCCCGAGGTACGCCGGTGATTTGCTCCTGCCAGGCTGGTGTATAGGGCATATCTTCATCAAAGCTTTTGGCGCAGTTATCGCAGCCAAGACCGTTGTCGACACCGTAGTTGGCCAGAGTCAGATCATAGACAGTGGCCACTAATGCCGTGCTGCCATCGGCCAAAGTAATGCGTTTGGCTGGTACTTTGCGCTGCTGCACATCGGCGTGATCAGTGTGCTGAAAATAATCGTACTCGTGTTTTTGGCCGCCAAAATAGGGGAACGCCACGTCGACAATTTCATCCGCCAGATGCTTTAAGGACAGATGTAGCTCCAGCTCTTCGCCCGTGCTGCCATCTCGCTGTTCGGTGTTCCACTTGCCCTTCTCTCCCCAACGATAGCCAATGGAACCTGTGGGTGAAACTAATTGGTCGCTACCATTAACCGGTGCCAGGGCAATGGTTTTCCACTCCGGATTATTCTCTTGCCCCTGGTTGTCGAGCAGATCCGAGGCACGCAAGAAACTGCCCTGCTGCAGTCCTGAAGCGCATTCGTCCAAGCGCACCAGATAAGGGAAGTCGGTTGTGCGGCGCACATAATCGGTAAAATAAGGACTTGGGTTATCCACATGGAACTGTTTCAGAATCACATGACCCATGGCCATCGCCATAGCTGAATCCGTGCCCTGTTTCGGCTTCATCCATTCATCGGTGAGCTTGGCCACTTCAGAATAGTCCGGCGTCACCGAAACTGTCTTGGTGCCTTTGTAACGCACCTCGGTAAAAAAGTGGGCATCCGGTGTGCGCGTCTGCGGCACATTGGAACCCCAGGCAATAATATAACCGGAGTTATACCAGTCAGCGGATTCCGGCACATCGGTCTGCTCTCCCCAGGTCTGGGGTGAGGCCGGTGGCAGATCGCAGTACCAGTCGTAAAAGCTCAGGCAGTTGCCGCCGATTAAAGACAGATAACGTGAGCCCGCGGCATAGGAGACCATGGACATAGCGGGGATCGGTGAAAAGCCGCTAATGCGATCTGGGCCAAAGGTTTTAGCGGTGTAGATATTGGATGCGGCGATAATCTCATTGACCTCATCCCAGTTGGAACGAATAAGGCCACCGAGACCGCGCTTGGTTTTGTAGCTCTTGGTCTTCACTGGGTCTGTGACTATGGATTCCCATGCCAGCACTGGATCCGAGTATTGCTCACGGGCCTCGCGCCAAAGACTGAGCAGCGCCTTGCGAACCTTGGGGTATTTCAGTCGATTGGCGCTGTAGATATACCAGGAATAGCTGGCACCGCGAGGACAGCCGCGGGGTTCATGGTTGGGCAGATCCGGTCGCGTGCGCGGGTAATCAGTCTGCTGAGTCTCCCAGGTCACCAGGCCATCTTTGACATAGATTTTCCAGCTGCAGGAACCGGTGCAATTCACGCCATGAGTCGAGCGAACAATTTTGTCGTGCTGCCAGCGACGGCGATAGCCCTTTTCCCAGTCGCGATTTTCGTTTGTGCTAACCCCGTGCTCTCCAGAAAAACTCTGTTTTTTAATATCGAAAAAACGCAACTTATCTAAAAACTGACTCATGCTTATATTTCTCCTTGAGAGACTTATTTTAAGAGACTCAACCAATTCCAGTCTCGGAATATAAGCTGCTAACAACGGCATTCGTTTGATTGAGATCAAAGGCATAAAACCGCCCTCTAGCGTCTAATGCACGGACTATCCCTTTGTGGGTAGCAGGCATAAATCCTAACTAACTGTTATGCCAACACTTTTTTATTCAGGGTCTATTCTTATGGAACAGACGGATCAGTTTCGATCATTAGGGGTAGTCAGATTTGCGCAAACTTAAAAACGGATTTTCGACCTCATTGGCCTCAACCATCAGTGCCGCACTGGTGTCGATTATCGCCCTGGGGCTGCTAACTATTTTTAGTTTGATGTGGGCCACTGATCAGACTGATCAAGACGCTCAGGCGATTAATCTCTCCGGTTCCATACGCATGCAGACCTACCGCATTGGGCTGGCCACGGCGCAGCAGGACAGGCTAAAAGCCGAGCAATATATCCAGCAACTCGATGCAACCTGGCAGCACCCGCTGTTTTCCCAACAGCGCCAAGAACCCCCTACTGACTCATTAGGTGAGCATTTTTATAATGCCGAGCAGCATTGGCGCGAGGTATTGCGGCCACAGTTAGAAGCCTCTCTATCGCCGCCGGAGAACGCTGAAGCCCCAATCCAAGCAATCGATAACCAGCTAGTGCTAACCGAAAAAGTAGTCAACGCATTCCAGCAGGCCGCCGAATCGAAAATACGTTTGCTGCGAATCATTCAATTGACAGCCCTGTTTCTCACTGTGGTTTTGGGTGCGGTTATTTTTAATCTTTTAAAAACCCGCTTGGAAAAACCCTTGGTCCAGCTCACCGATGCCGCCTACCGTATTGGCAAGGGAGACTACGGCTACCAGACTGTGATTGAAGGAACCGATGAACTGGCGCTACTGGGATCTGTGGTCAATCAGATGAGCAACTCGGTGGAACAGATTTACAGGGATATGGACAATCAGGTTAAGCAGCGC
>Ga0075441_10000214_pt1 | contig 29241 bp, 42 predicted proteins | sample CoawatmetaG00DNA_FD_71582 | JGI IMG/M metagenome (GOLD analysis project Ga0075441, IMG submission 71582) | Marine microbial communities from the West Antarctic Peninsula - Coastal water metaG002-DNA | ecosystem: Environmental > Aquatic > Marine > Coastal | place: Atlantic Ocean: West Antarctic...
CATATGCTCCCGTTTAGGCATCCTCAAATCTCACTTAGAGTTCATGTTCCTATCTTTGTACTGAGGCAACTAGGAAAACACCAAGTTGGATTCTCCTGGAGTGAAGTTTCACGTAGATATATTTCAACTGATCCTGAATTCTATGAACCTAGCTTAAACACTCCTTGGCGAAAAAGACCTGATGAAAATATTAAGCAAGGATCAGGAGAAGATTTCCCAATGAATACCCAGATTGAACTAGCAACTCAAAGTGTGATTATAAATAATCAACTTATAAAGAATTATAAATACTATTTAGAGATTGGAGTAGCACCTGAGCAAGCTAGAATTATGCTACCCCAATCAATGTATACTACTGTGTATGTAACAGGATCATTATTAGGATGGGCTCATATGTACAAAGAACGAACTAGCCAAACTACTCAGTTAGAATCTAGATATTACGCTTACGCAATAGGCGAGATTATGGAAGAACTATATCCAGCATCATGGAAGGCATTAAATGAAGTGTAAAGCATGTGGTTATGATGATACTAAAAATACCATTAAATTTAAAATGTATATAGTAGTAGGAGAGGAAGGATACTCGATGACAGGCTGTAAAAGAAGGACAGAGTATTGCTTATATGTTTGCCCTGAAGAAGAATGTGCAACGGTAAAATTATATGACTAAAAGTATTGTAATAGGTGATTTACACCTGAGAGATAAGGGCTATGGTTATATTGAACACCAAGTTAAAACTATTGTGGACACTGTAAACTCAGGAGACTTCTTCGCAGTAGTATTCTTAGGTGATGTGTTTGATAAACGTAAACCAACCCCAACAGAGCTAATAAGATTTAATGATATCCTAAGCTCAGTAAACACGAAGAAGAAATATGTTATCAGAGGCAACCATGAGTCTGAAACTCGTAGTGACAACGGTGTTACCGTGTTATCTCTTTTTCACAACCCGAATAAAGGAGTACATATCTATGAGCATACAGGACGAGCAGACCACAAAGGATTTCCCAAAACTACATTCGTTCCTCATTACGAAGATACTGAAACCATTATCGAAAGTTTGGAACATGCTCCTGACGGTGATTTGGTTTTTGGTCACTTTGGCTACACTACTGGTAGCAATAGTTTTCGCGCTGATTCTGCTTCTATCCCTGTTAGTAATTTTAATAACTTTACTATTTTGGGGCATATACACAGATATTCTAAACAAGATAACGTTATGACTCTAGGTACTCCTTATCAGGTTAACTTTGGTGAACATAATAAGGATTGCTTCTACGGGGTTATACATCATGATGAGCAGAAGTTTACCAAATTCACTAAGCGCAAGGTTAAAGGAGGTCTTAGACATATAGTATGCTCTTATGAAGACCTAGGAATGTATCAAAAATACTACGATAACCCTAACTACTATACTTTGGTAAAACTGCTTCTAACCAAGCTGGACGAAAACACCTCCTTCTCGTTTAAGAATGAAATCCTAGAGAAGTACAACATAGACAGGTTAGATATGTCATTTGCCCCTATTATCGAACAGGGTAAGAGGTCAGAGGACGTTAGTATGTTCTCGCCTAAACGACACCTATTTAAAATTAACGAGGTTATTATCAATGACTATATTGATAATAATATTACTTCTCTAGATAGAGAAGATATTGAAGCAGGATACAAGATACTATCTGAATGAAAATAGATAAAATAATCATACATAACTTTTACTCCATTAGAGATATGGAGATTACATTTGATGATTACTCAGGCGCAATTTTAATTGACGGTAATAACTTAGATGATGGTGGTTCAGTAGGAACAGGTAAGTCTGCTATCTTAGAAGCTATCACTTGGGGACTGTTCGGTAAAACCATACGTAAAAGTACAGAGGACTCGTTAGTAAATAACATAGCCAAGAAGGATTGTTATATAATTACCCAAGTTAATGGTAACTGCTTTATACACCGATCCCGTAGACCTACTAAGCTAGAGTTTTATATTGACGATGATAATGAGACTTTGGACAACGCTATTGCTACACAGAAGCTCATAGAAAAGCACTTAGAAATTAACTATAAGCTATTCTTAGCGTCTACCGTATTTGGACAGCATAATTTGGTTGAGTTCCTAGGAGCGACAGCAGAAGATAAGAGAACCATTATCAGGAACTTCCTAAATCTTGATGACGTATTTGATAAGCGCGAGAAGATCAAAGGTATCAAATCTACTTTGAATGGAGAGGTAAAAGATAATAACGTCCGTATTAAGCAAGGAGAATCCTCTGTCTCCAGATTAACTAAGAAGTTAGGTGAAATTAAAATAGCCAAGGCTGAAGGTTTAGATACATTAGGAGTTACAGAGAATATTCTTAAATCTAACAATTATGATGATATTAAAACTAAAGAAGATAGAATTGCTTTAATAGAACAGAAAATGGACTCCTATAGTAAGGATATTAACAGGATTACCGATGAATCTGTAGTTTACGAAAATCTTGTAGGTGAGGGAGTATATTCAAGAGAAACTACTTGTGATGTTTGTAATAATGGAACTTTACTGGAAGAAGAGACAGAGGGGGATATTACTTACTATAAAAAGACTCTTAATAAATTAGTTAAAGATATTGAATCTATTAGAGTTTTAGATGAGGGGTTAAAGGACGAGTACAATAATATTAAGATTACTGTGTCTTCTGAGGTTATCGCTAGAGCTAACAAGATCTACACTTTAATCTCTGAGCAACAAAACGTAGAAGAAAGTCTAAAGGAAGCTCAAGAAGAAGTAGATAAACTATCTAATGTTAATCAGGCTCATATGAAAGAGCTTGAGGTAATGAAGTTCTGGGAAGTAGCATTTTCTGAGAAAGGATTGATTAGATATATTATCAGGAATATCCTAGATTACTTCAATACTTCTTGTAACTATTTCCTTAACTTCTTATCAGCAGGTAAGTTAGAAGTAACATTCGACGAGAAGCTACAGGAGACGATTTACAATAGTGGTCGTAAGGTCCACTTCTCAGGTCTTTCTGGTGGAGAACGTAAAAAGCTCAATTTGGCTGTGGCGTTAAGTTTACAGCGACTATTATGTTTCTCTGAGGAGACTCAGACAAACTTATTATTTCTTGACGAGATTGCTGAAAATTTAGATCCTGAAAGCATTGAAGGACTCTATATATTACTACAAGATCTTAAGAAAACAAAGACTTTGTTTATTATTACACATAATAAACACCTTAAATCCTTACTCTCTGGCTGTAGCAAATTAAGCATACTTAAGAGAGACGGTGAAACGAAACTAATCAAATAATGGCATCTTTTAAACTATCCGGTTACGGACATGAAATTTTTATGGATAAGTACGCTTATCCCGGAGAAACAACTTGGGGAGAAAGATCCAAGGTTATCGCAAGAACAGTAGCGAGTGCTGAGTTAGATGATGATAAGATCAAATGGGAGAAGAAGTTTAGAGAGATTTTAGATCCTGCTGACTTCATTCCCGGTGGTAGAATTATATTCGGAGCAGGTAGGAACGCTAATCAGCAGAATTTACTTAACTGCTTCGGACTATCTCCTGAGGATTCCGTAGAGAGCCTTGGTAAGAACCTTAATGATATGTTCACTATTGCTTGTGGTGGCGGTGGAATTGGTTTTAACATGGGCGAAGTCAGACCTAAAGGTGATTCTATTCAAAACCTCTCACACGCTGCTCCTGGCACTATTTCCAGTCTATTAATGTATGATAAGATTGGAGAGCATATTAAAGCTGGAGGAAACCGAAGAGTAGCTTTACTTGGAATGCTTCCTGTGACACATCCTGACATTCTTGATTACCTTGATGTTAAACTTAACAAAGGGAAACTTTCAAACTTTAATATCTCCGTAGGTATTACTGATCGTTTTATTGAAGCATGTGAAGCTGATGAGGACTGGTATTTCTTCTTTAATAGTAAGCAATATTATCGTTATAAGGTTGAAATATTAGTAGATAAAGAGTCTAGTTTATGTAGAACAGTATATATTAACGCTTTATCTGTAGAAGATGCATTAGGTAGAGCCAATGCTTTTTCTAAGAATAGTTACGCAGAAGAAGCTATATCAGCGAAACTAGCTCCAATGAAAGCTAAAGAACTTTGGAACTACATCTGGACTAACTCACTAAAGTCAGGAGATCCTGGTATTCTTAACATTGATATGATTACTAAGCATACTAATGTTTCTTACTTTGAGAAGCTAGTAATTACAAATCCTTGTGGCGAAATTCCCCTCCCTGCTTACGGTAATTGTTGTCTAGGTCACATTAACTTATCTAATATGGTAGTTGATGGTCAAGTAGATTGGAAGAGGTTAGCTAAGACTGTTCGTAGAGGAGTTAGATTCCTTGACAACGTACTTACGATTAATGCTTATCCTACTCCCGATACTAAGGACGCTGGAGAAAGGTCACGTAGGATTGGACTAGGCGTTACTGGACTTCACTATATGCTTATTAAACTAGGCCTGAGATATGGTAGCGAGAAGTCACTTGAGTTCGTAGAGAGACTATTTGATACGATTAGAAACGAATCTTATATTACCTCTGCTTACATCGCTAGAGATAAGACTCCATTTACTGCATTCGACCGAACCCAATACCTTGAACAACCCTTTGCCAAAACTCTTCCAGCTAGAGTTAGAATGATGATCAAGCAGTATGGTATTCGTAATGCTGTATCCTTGACTGTAGCTCCAGTAGGAACCACATCTATTGTGTTCGGAGTGTCCACAGGGCTTGAGCCCATCTTCTCACCAATGTATTACAGAACTCACATCGTAGACGGTGTACATAAGAAGACTGTTTTAATGGATAAGCTCTTTGAACAATATATTAAAGAAGGTAAGTCAGTAGAACACTTCGTTGGAGCTTATGACGTATTACCTGAAGAGCATATGAAAATGCAAGTAGCCATCCAAGCAAGAGTTGATAGTTCTACTTCCAAGACAATTAACTTTGCTGAGGATTTTAATGACCCTACTTTTGCAGACAAAGCTCTTGAATATGTAAAGGAGCTTAAAGGCTTGACAATTTATCGAGCAGGAAGTAAGGGAAATGAACCATTAAAGGTAATCCCTACCACGCAAGAGAATATTGATAAGTACATTGGGTCTGAAGTAGGAAGTAATAGTGGGGATGTCTGTAGTCTTACTGGTGGAGGTTGCTAATGGACTATAACTATAAATGTTGGGAATGTGATTTAGAATTAATCATTGAACGTCCTATGGGAAAAGCTCCCAAGAAGACTAAATGCCCTTCATGTAATAAAATGTCAGAACGTAACTATGAAACAATGACTTTTCAAATGAAAGGTGATTGTCATACCAATAGAGCTAAGATATTTAAGAAGCAGAGATTAGGTTTGGATAAACAGGAAGCACATACTTTCTATAATCAATCCATTGATGCATCCAAAGAGAGACAGAAAACTGGGGGTCATCAGTATGCTAGTTATGATTTCACAGAAGAGCAATGCGCTGGACTAGGAGCTAGGAAACTAAATCCTGAAGAACAAACAGCTAAGAGAGAAAGAGATAAAATACTCACCACAATGCAGCATGAGAAAGCTGGATTAACAATTAATAAGAAACACAAGCAATCATGACATTTAACTTCGGAGATTCAATACAGAGATCAATCCTTTACTTAGCTAAAAGCGATCCTGACTTTTATAACCAAATCAATAGTATGGTAAGATCTGATTACTTTGAGTCAGATATTCAAGGACAAATATTTAAATGTATTAATGATTACCATGATAAATTTAGTGTACTTCCATTAGATTCGGTTATTATGAATGAAGTTTGTACTTCTAAAAATAAACTTACTCTAGAAGATGAGATTGCTTATATTAATAAAGGGGCTGGAGACGCAGTTGAGCATAAAGAATACTTCCTAGATGAAGTAGAAAAGTTTGCTAAAGAAGAGTCAATGAAGCTTGCTATTACCGATAGTATTGGTCACCTTAAGGAAGGCAACTATGGTAAAATTGAAGAACTTGTAAAGGGTGCGCTAACAGTAAACAGAAATGTAGATACTGGACACACATATTTCACAGATTACAAGCAACGCTTCTTAGATGAACTAGATAGAAGTAAAAGGGATATATTCGCTACTACATTCAAATCTCTAAACGATCCTCTTGAGGGAGGAAGTGAACGAGGTGAGATTCTAATGGTAGCTGCTCCCGGTGGAGTTGGCAAATCTATTGCTATGGTAAATCAAGGTGTAACTTCCTTGATTGAGGGCAGAAAGGTTTTATATATTACATTGGAAATGAGTGAGTCTAGAGTTGCCAAAAGGTTTGACTCAATGCTAACTCTAGTACCACAAGATAAGCTTAAATCCGAGGTACTTAAAGTAGAAAGACGATTGGAAACAGTAGCAGAGAAGTTTGGTCCTAATGCTCTTAGGATTAAAAGGTTCCAACCTTATCAAATAGACGCTAATACGATCAAGGCCTTATTAACCAACCTTAAGAATTACGATAACTTTATCCCAGACGTAGTTATCGTGGATTACCTTGAGCTAATGAACTGTACTATTTTAGATCTCCCTGAGTACAAATCACAGGAACGTATCGTGCATGAATTAAGATCTATTGGTATCGAGTTCAATGCATTTATGTGTACATGTACTCAAACTAACAGAGACGGTAAGAAAGTCAATATTATTACTGATGCTGAACTAGCTGACTCCTACGGTAAGATTAGAGCTTGTGATTTAGCTTATAGTCTTAATCAAACTCAAGAAGAGAAGGATCAAGGTAAAATGAGGATTTATGCAATGAAGACTAGAAATGGTGCTTCTGGATTTTTGTTTGAGATTAATATTGATTATAAGACTCTTTCGATGAAGGAAAACCCCAAAACTAAGGTAACAGATAATGAGTAAAATAACTGATATATCAGAGGTTGATATGGGGTGGGCTGTATTTATAGTTAACTTTACTAGTGAAGATTTTTTTTCTGAGGGGGATAGATGTTATGGTCTTATTGATATGGATGAATATGTAATATCCATCGACAATAGACAACATGAAGCCGCTATTAAGGAAACCTTTCTTCATGAGTTAACACATGCTATACTTAGGTCAGCAGGACTAGAGGATGAGATTTCTATGGATGAGGAACAACTAGTACATATCCTTACAAGAGGGTATCTCACTATTTCAAGGTTAAACCCTGAGCTTATAAAGCATCTACTGGTATAATAAGACATGGAGCAGATAACTATTGAAGATTTCGATTGGGACTTATACGCTGAACTTTCTAAGTCAGTTGTAACTATCGATCAGAATGATATACCTAAAGAGTTAGCAGAACAAGCTTATAGATACTCAATGTATCATGGGTTTCTAATGTCAGCTAAACATCTTTATGATTTATCCGTACACCATTTAGATCGTTTCGTAGCAGTAACGACTAAGGAAACCAGAGCAGACTGGATAGTACGAGGTAAGAAAACTACAGACAAAGCAACTGAAGCATATGTAACTGCAACTGATGAGTATAATCGGTTACATGAAGATGTAATTAAGTATAATTACAAAGTAGGACTTTTGAAAGGGCTAGTGTCTTCTTTAGAACAAAGACACAGTATGCTTGTCCAACTCTCATCAAACCAACGTTCTGAAACCAAGCTATACGCACAAAACTAATATGACTAAGATTGATCTAGCCGCACTACGCGCAAAACATGAACAACTAATCGCTGCCCAAGGTGGCGGCAACACCAACAAGGACTTCCTTGAAAACTTTCTAACTGTAAACACTAACGAAGAAACCGTAGTACGAGTACTTCCTAGTATTGATGAAGAAGTATCAAGCTTCTTTGCTGAAACAGCTATTCACCGTATTCCTAAGGATTATAATAATAAAAAAGGGGGAGTAACTAACTATCACTGTGCAAGACTTAAAGGCGATGCCTGTCCTATCTGTGATGTTTATTATGATCTTTGGAAAACAGGTGTGAAAACTGATGAAGATCTAGCACGTAAAGTTAAGCCCGGAAAACGTTATTATCTTAACGTTTATGATCGTGCTAACAAAGGTGTAAAGATTTTCTCTACGGGAATTAAGGTATTTGATAAGATTATCTCATCAATCCTTAACACTGAAGATTACGGTGACTTCCTTGATACTGTTGAGGGACATGATTTCAAAATCGTTAAAACTCAGCAAGGAACAGACTGGCCTGATTACTCACAATCAATGGCTCGTCCTAAAGCAACTAAACTAGGCACTTCAAAAGAGATCTCTGAAATCATGGACAACCTTCATGATATTCATGGTCTTATTAAAGTTAAGCCTTATGATGAACTTAAGAAGGTAGGAATGGAAATTCGTATGCATTCTACTTTAGAGGTACAACCCTCTGAACACAAAAATTCTGAACCAGAAGAAGAAGCTTCTGATGAGGATTTCGCTAACAGACTTAAAGGATAATGAATAAATTAACAACAATATTACTCCTAGTAATCATCCCGTTACTAGGATCGTGTGCAATGATGCAATCTCTCTTTATGGGAGAAGAAGGAACTGAGGCTATGATGGTAACATCACTGTCTAATGTAAGGCCTGAAATGGTGCAAGAAGCTGGAGTTATCCCTGAGGGCGTAATTCCAGAAGAAGCTATTAAGGTTTTTGGGGATAGTATTTTTGTACTAACTCCTGAGAGTTCTTTGATTGATCCTTCTTTAGGATTTGTACTTATTCCCGGTGAAGAAGGCTTTACTAAAGAGGGGATTTGGGACAGTATTATGACTGTGGGTAAAGTAGCTATTCCAGGCTTTGCGGCTTGGGAAGGTGTACTAGCCCTATTCTCTCCTCGTAAGAGGAAGCATTATGGTACTGTAAAGAAGGCTGTTCTTCCTTGGAACTCAACTACGGTTGCTGAAGGAATTAAAGCTCTTGGTAAGGCTATAGGTACTATGCACTCAAGCACTGAGAGTGAAAAGGCAGCAAATGACTCTACTCTTGTAGTTTCTGAAGAAATGCCCAAAAAGACTGAACCAATTAACGGTTAATATAAATCCCTTTGGTATAATAAGATATACCAAAGGGATTTTTTATGCAAACAAATAAGTGGAAGAATAGAGTAGGATTTTTTGAAAACAAACGTAAATTAAATATTCTAGCTATCAAGGCTAATGATGGAGGCTGCGCTCAGTACAGACTCATTCAACCACTAAGTAAACTAGCTGAGTTATATCCTGATGTAGTAGAAGTTAAAATTGTAACTAACCCGTTAGATATTGACCTAAAGACAGGAACTAAAATTCCTGACTTTGATTACGCAGACTTCAAATGGGCTGATGTTGTTATGACCAATAATATTTCAAACTTCGGTGGCCCGTTTACTGCTAGATTATGTGGGGTAGCCAAAGAATATGGTTGCCTTTTTCACTTTGATACGGACGATCTTTTGACTGAATTATACTCCGGTCATAGATTAGAGAAGGTTTACGAAGAGAAGAAACTATCAGAGATTACAGCGTGGATCTATAGCAAATCAGATCTAGTAACTGTAACTCAAAGAAAGTTTGCAAAGAATATACAAGAACATGTGGGAAGAGTATTAGCGGTAGTTAAAAATTCTATTGACTATAACTTACCTTGCTGGAATAACGATAAAATAATCAAGCCCAAAAAGAATATTACTAGGATCGGATGGGTTGGAGGAATTCACCATACCGAAGACCTAAAAGAGTTTTCTGCTGTACCTGCAATGGTAAATCAGAGAGCAGGAAGAGAGAATGCACAATGGGGATTCTATGGAAGACCAGGAATGCCTAAGGATGGGGTAAAAGACTGGCAACAAGACACTTGGGATGATTATCAAAACTTACTCCTAAGTGGTTTTAAAGGAGCTAGAAACTGGAATATTTATCAAGCGTTACCTATTGATATGTACGGTGGAATGTACGCTAATATTGATGTAAGTATTGCCCCTCTCCAGAACAATAAATTTAACAATTCAAAATCTGATATTAAAGTATCTGAGTGTGGTCGATATGGTGTACCCCTTGTAGCATCTAACGTAGGCTGTTATGACGAGACTATTATCAACGGGCAGACAGGATACCTGATTGAGCCTGATGCTCCCCGTACAGAGTGGGTGAAAGTGCTTTCTTCACTTGTAAAGAACCCTCAAAAGGTGGCTCGCATGGGAGCTAACCTCAAGCAGATTACAGACGAACAATTTGACCTAAATAAAGTAGTTTATAAGAGATTGGATCTCTATGAACAAGTATTTAATCAGCTTAAAGACGCAACCGATATCGTAGTAAAATGAACAACGTAACAGTCATAATCAAGACCATTGGAAGACCTACTGTAAAAAATGCTGCTAGATCCTCTATTAGAGAAGGGTTTAAAACTATTGTAGTATGCGATGGGAGGGAAAACTTTAACTCATATGTTGATTATATGAAGGAGGAGGTTAGTTCTTCCGTAGAAACTATTATCTTACCTCACCAATGGGGCGGTTATGGTTTCATGGCAGGTAATGTGGGAGTAGCAATGGCTGATGCTGAGTACGTTGCATTTTTAGATGATGATGATGAGTTTATTGAAGGTGCTGGTAATATACTTAGAAAACAATTAGAAAATATTAATGGCCCTGATATTCTTATTCCTGGTATTAGATTCAAAGACCCTATAACTCTTAATATTAACGGAGTACAAAGGGTTTCTAATGATTTATGTATGGACGGTACATTAGGAGTAGTTTTAGGTAATGTAGCAATGGCTATTTATAGAAAAGAGTTATTTAAACACCGTCCATTCAAAACCGAACCTAATCCTGATTACTCTGACTTTACACATGTATATGATTGCTGGAAAGACGGAGCTTCAGTAACTTGGTTAGGAGAAGTATTATATCTGGTAAGACCAGAATCAAACGGAAGTAATGGAAGAGGAAAAAATGAATAATAGTAAAATAGCTATAGTACTCCCTACTAGAAATAGACCTGACCTCTTAGATAGATTTATTTCCTCGGTATATAATACAGTCTCTAATGAGGAAGTTATTAAGTTTTATCTCTATGTAGATGAAGATGATTGCCTAACACCCACCATAATACCTACTCTAAACGAAAGGTATAAAGATAAGATCTTTGTATACACTGGTCCAAGAATAATCCTATCCGCAACTGTAAACATGCTAATACCTTTTATTAAAGAGGATATCATATTTTGTGGTGGAGACGATCTTATTTTTAGAACTGATAATTGGGACCAAATGGTTATCTCTAAGTTTGATGAGAGTGAAGATAAAATAGTTTTAGCCTATGGGGATGATTTAAATCAAAAAGAGTTAGCTACCCACCCCATACTCCATAGACGATGGATAGAGGCTTTAGGGTATATTACACCTCCTTACTTCTCCTCTGATTACTCTGATACTTGGCTAACCGAACTAGCGGACAAGCTAGGAAGAAAGTATAAATTGGATTTTGTAAACGAACACATGCATTTTACTATAGGAAAATCTCCTATAGATATAACGTATTTAGAAAATAGAAATAGGTTTAGCAAGGATAAACCTTATGAAATATACCAAAACCTACTACCAAGACGAGAAGAGGATTTGGAAAAGTTAGAAAAACTAAAAGGAACTATATATGAAAAATAACACAGATAGAAAGTACTTACCAACATTATCCGAATTAATTGATAGACTATCCATCGCCCAACTTAAAGAGGTATTCATCACTGAGCATAAGGATGAATATTCACAAGAGATCCAAGATATCTTACATGATATACAGCTAGTAATAGATAACGAGTCTGCTAAAATTACTTCAGAGGTTATTAGGGCTATAGTTGTATTATCACAAATGAATTTACATATTTGGCACAACGAATCAAACTATAGAAAGGGTATCGGTGAAGGAAATGACTTAGAGTTAACTCATGGACTAAACGGTATTAGAAATACAGCTAAGAATAAGGTTCAAGAGATTGTTGGTGGAAGAAAGGACTACAAGATTGATTGCCTTGCTGCTGATTTTAAAGATTGGGAGATTAGTTGGAATGGGTAAGGAAAAGACATTTACAGACTATTACCAATATTATTTAACATTACATCAGAATAAGGTAAATAGGTGGCTTCATGTTGTAGGGCAAGCAACTACATTAACGGTACTATGGTATATCATCACAATACAAACGTGGATACTGTTGCCGATTGTGCCTTTTGTTATTTATCCTTTCGCATGGATTGGACACCTGTACTTTGAAAAAAATACTCCCGCAGCTTGGTCGCATCCTCTTTGGGCTAAAGCTTGTGACTGGGTGATGCTAAAAGATATACTAACGGGCAAGCTAAAGTGAGTGTGTTAGTTATATATAATAATATTCCATAAGGGTTTTATTAAAATAAATAGAAATATGAAAGAACTTAGTATATTAATCAGCACAAATAGACCATACGAACTTTTTGCAAAAAGAGTTATAGATTCATTGTTTGAGCAAGATATGACTAATAATGAAATCGTTATTTGCCATACTCCTGACATTGTAATAGAGGATGATAGGGTTGTACTTATAGAGGATAAAATTTGTATAAATGGTCCCCAAGGGTATAATCAAGCCGCACAAGAGTGTACTGGAGAATATATTGTTGGACTGACAGATGATGAATACCCACCACTTAATATAAACTCTATTAAATCTTCATTTAATAACGAGTATTTCAAAGATAAGGAATATAAGGTCGCTACCTTAGCAACAGGTCCATACCCCGCTTACACAGAAGGTCCAAGGACTCTTATGTGTAGATTCTTTGTTCTAACTAGAGACACTTTAGAAAAATTAAATTATTATGTTTTTCATCCGTCATTTAACTTGAAAACGCCCCATCATGCTGATCATTGGTTAAGTATATTCTTGCATCTTAATGGTTGTCCTTGTGTAGAATTGCCATTACATATAAGGCATTGGGAATCAGTGCCATCCGGATACAAAGTAGATGATTTTGCTGTTGAAACGGGGGAAATTTTAAGAACCCTAGTTACTAACTATAAGATTGGAGATACATTTGTATGAAAATTTTAGTTATAGGTGAGACATGCACCGATATTTTTTGCTATGGAACATGCGATAGACTGGAACCATCGGCTCCTGTGCCAGTATTTAAAGAACTTTCTAAGCGTACCTCTAAAGGCATGGCTCAACTTGTAGCGAATAATATCTCGTCTTTGGGTACTACATGTGATGTAATATCTAACAATAATGAAGACGATATAACAAAAGTAAGGTACGTTGATAATAGGTCTAATCATATGTTTCTCCGAGTGGATACTAATGATGATAAGTTTACTTCATGTGACTTGAGTAGTATAGAAGGCACTGATTTCTCCCAGTATGCGGCGGTAGTAATCTCCGATTATAATAAAGGATTTCTGTCCAAAGAGGCTATTGAGTATATTTTAAGTAGGCATTCTATAACATTTCTGGATACAAAGAAAGTTCTTGGGCCTTGGTCTACTAAGGCTAAGTTTATTAAAATCAACTCTGAAGAGTTTAGAAAGAGTAAAGATTATATAGACGATTCTTATGATGATAAAATTATTATAACTTTAGGTAGTATAGGATCTAGTTACAAAGGGATAAACTACTCCGTTGAGAACGTTAGTGTTAAGGATGTTTCTGGAGCAGGAGATACTTTTTTAGCTGCTCTAGTAACTAACTATTTGAAAACTTTCGATATTGTTTCTGCTATTAAGTTTGCTAATGACTGCTCTACTAGAGTTGTACAAGGAAGAGGAATGACTATACTATGAAAAATAACTTATTAATTATCTTCCCTAACTCTGCGTTACTCTACCAAGACCTAAAAGATAATTTTTCACCCAAAGAGCCTAATATTTTGGCGGGTATGTTAGAGAATAGAGTATTATAGTAGGATGGATCAGGCGTGTAAAGTAAAGGAATCACAGTATTATGAAACAAAACAATAAGATAGATGTGCTGTTTGTTGAGCCTAATTCTGCAAAGCAATCGTACCAAGGGCTTGCAGATACCTATGCTGCTATAGAAACCCCAACTTGGGCTTTACTCCTAGCCCAAAGCTGTAGAAGTAAAGGATTTTCTGTGAGCCTCTTGGATGCCAATGCGGAACGACTAACAGACGATGAGGCTCTGGATAGAATTAATGAACTAGCCCCGAGAATGGTTTGCTTTGTTGTATACGGACAGAATCCAAATTCAGGCACAGTCAATATGACAGGAGCTTACGCTCTTTCTGACAAATGCCATAGGGAAGGTCACATCACTGTTTTTGTCGGATCCCATAGTTCAGCCCTGCCAAAAGAAGTCGTGTCTAATAGTTGTGTTGATATTGTTCTATTAAATGAGGGGGTATATGCTTTGCATAATCTACTCAAATCTAATTTAAAGAGTGATTTGCATAATATAAAGGGAATTGGATTTAAGAACGAAGACTCTTCTATAGTAATAAACGACCCAGAAAGAATTGTGCCTCAAAATAGAATGGTTGAGGATTTACCGGGATATGCATGGGACCTCTTACCTTACAATAAGACTCCATTTGATTTATATAGAGCCCATTTTTGGCATACCAACTATAGCCTAGAAGATAGAAGCCCCTTCGCCGCTATTTATACTTCATTCGGATGTAACTTTAAATGCGATTTTTGTATGATTAATATCCTAAACAGAACTAGCAACGAGGACTCCGCTGTATCTTCAGACTTTAATATTATGAGGTATTGGCCCGCCGATTTTATCATAAAAGAGTTTGATACCTTGTATAATCAGTATGGAGTAAAAAATATTAGAATAAGCGACGAGATGTTTTTTTTACATAAGAAGCATTACCTTCCTATAATAGAACTCCTGGAGGACAGAAAGTATCCCCTTAACATGTGGGCTTATAGCAGGGTCGATACTTGCAAACCAGATATGCTTACTAGGTTTAAAGGTGTTGGTATTAATTGGCTTGGACTAGGTATAGAGTCTGCTAATAAAACTGTTAGGCAGGAGATCACAAAAGGAAAATTTAAGGATGTTCACATTAAATCTGTAGTAAAAGAAATAAAAAAGGCTGGAATTAATGTTGGAGCAAATTATATATTTGGATTTCCCGGTGAGAATTTAGAAAACTTGCAAGAAACATTAGATCTTGCAAAAGACATTAATGCTGAGTTTACTAATATGTACTGCGCTGCTGCCTTACCCGGAAGTCCCTTATACAGAGAGGCTGTAGAGAATGGATGGGATCTCCCAGACAGTACTAGTGGGTACGGGTTTTATTCTTATGACTGCAAACCTTTACCAACTAGGCACTTAACTGCCGAGCAAGTTCTACGGTTTAGAGACGAGGCTTGGCAAGAGGTAGTTTTAGACGAAAGCTATCTATCACTAATAGAGTCCAAATTTGGGCATCAAGCTAGATTGAACATAGTAAGCCAATCTAGACTTAAACTAAAAAGAAAATTACTAGGAGACTAAAAAAATGAAAAAAGCACTTATTATTACATGGGACGGGTTCCAAGATCAGGAAGTAATCTATCCTTACTACAGGCTTCAAGAAGCTGGGTTCCAGGTTACAATCTCTGGGGCTACGGGAAAAGAAGAAGTCATCGGCCTATTTGGGACGAAGTTCAAATGCATTGGGGATAATATGATTTTATCCCCAGAAAACTATGACTTATTAGTTCTGCCCGGAGGAGTTAAAGCTTTAGAAAAAGTAAGACAGTCTGTTCCAGTGCTAAACTTTATCAAAGCATGGTCTAAGGACAAGGTGATATCATCAATATGTCACGGAGCGCAGCTTCTTATTTCCTGTGGGAAAGTAAAAGATGAAGAAGTCTCCGGTTATTATAGTATTAAAGATGATATAATCAATGCTGGAGGAAGCTACAATCCAAATCCTGTAATATCATCCAACATTGTTTCTGGCGCACATTACAAAGATATGCCTGAATGGATGGAAAAAACTTTACAGACTTATGACATTTACAATGAAAGACTATAAAAGCGTAGTAATCCCAAAACCTTGGGGTAAAGAGTATCTATTATTTGAAGAAAGTAATGTAGCAGGATGGGTACTTCATATAAATCGTGGAGAGAAGACCTCTTTACATTGCCACCCAAAAAAGAAGACAAGTTTAATTGTATTAAATGGGGAGGCAAAGATTAGCTTTCTCACATCTTCTATAGAAGTAAGTCGGGGGAATAAAACTATAATTCGTCAAGGGGTATTTCATTCCACAGAGGCACTATCAGATTTATGCCTACTTGAAATAGAAACTCCTGTTGATAAAGGAGATCTTATTAGATTGAAAGATTTATATGGAAGAGAGGGTACACCTTATGAAACAACTGAGTATCCCCGAGGAGATCTTGATTACCTTGAGACTGGTAAGCTTACTGAGACTGAGATTAGTGGAGCCAAACTGTGTTTCAAAGAAGATAATGACATGTCTAAATTTGATTTAGTTGTATTCTTAGAGCCCGGACTTGTTAATGAGGTAGCAGTAATAGCTGGAGAAGGAGACTGCCTTACTAAGGCTGGGTACAACCTGCTCTCTTCAGAATTCTCTTCCACGCACAATGCAAAGAGATTAGAGATCAATGTATAGCCTCTGGTTAGATCTGGATAAGACCATATGGAACTGCTACAATGAAGTAGGAGTAGAAATCTGGGCTAAAGACTTGAAAGGACCTTTTACAGTATCCAAAGATTCTCCTGATAAAATTGTTGCTAGTAATGGTAAGTGTGAATTACAATCTGGGCTTAGAAAGTTTTTTCTAAAAGCTAAGGATGAAACTCATTCAATCAATACCATCAGTGCTGGGGCAGATTTTATCAATAGATTTGAAGATCAACCTTCTTACCTACTCTTAATGCTTCTAGGGCTACTAAAGTACCAAGATAATATAGTGTTACAAACAAGAGAGTTTAATAAAGGTAGGTTTTTATCAAAACTAAATAACAAGAACATAGTGTTTATAGATGATGATCCTATTCAGATAAGAAATTCTAATGATTACAATATATTTTCTATAAACAGGGGGAGTTTTACTTTATGGAATACCTTAGTAATTGCTCAATGAAAAAGATAAAAGAGAGAGTTTTATACAAAGCATGTTTTTGTAGGGAGTTTGAATTATCAGTTCAAAGGTCTATAATTGAGGGAGTGATAACATGCCCAGTATACTTATCTATTGGGCAGGAACTTCTTCCCGCTGTTCTTTCCGAGTTTTTCCCTGACTCTTATATTTTCGCTCAACATAGAGCCCACTCAACCTATTTATGTTTTGGTGGAGATCCTAAAGAGCTAATCACTATGCTAAAAGGTTCTAAACAAGGATCTGCTTCTATAAATATCCCCAATAAGATGCTAGGGCATAGTGGTTTTATGGGGGACCAAGTTCCTCTATCCGTAGGGTTTACTTTAAGCAATACTATTAAAGGTAAAAATTCTCACACATTATCTATTATGGGAGACGCTTCCGCAGAGGAGGATTATGTACTAGCATCTTTAGGATTTGCATCAAGCAAGAAGCTTCCAATGTTGTTTGTGGTTGAGGATAACAATCTCTCTATCCTTACAGAGAAAAAAGTTAGACGATCTTGGGAAATGTCTGAAGTAGCTAAATCTTTTGGAATCAAGGCATCTTTTGATGTTTGTGATAGTTTAGATTCTTTACTCTCCGTGGTATCGGAAATAAACCCAAAGGAGACTAGTTTTCTAAATATTAGATCTGAAAGAATCTGCTGGCACGCAGGAAGCGGAACTAACGAAGGCGTTTATGATCGTCTAAAAGATGAATCCAAAGAGTTCCCAGGTATAATCGAAAGAGCCAAACTAGATAATAAAAAAATATGGGACACAGTTTAGCAAAAACTATAAGTAGGCTTACCTTGGAACATATGCAGAAGGGCAATTTATTGCTAGGGCAATGTCTAAGCGCAGTTGGTTGGGTTGGTGGTACTATACCTGAAGTTCCTGATCACCCCAACCTTGTGGAACTGTCAATGTCAGATGTAGCTGGGGGAGGTATCGCTACAGGAGCCGCCTTATTTGGGAGTAAACCTATATATGTTGTTAGGTATCAAGGATTCTTATGGTATAACTTGATTTCCGTAGTTAACTACGCTGCTAAAAGCAAGGAGATATGGGGGGTTCCTTGCCCCATTATAGTTAGAGCTATTTCTATGGAAGGGGGTATAGGTCCAGTAGCTGGGTCCTCACATATCTCTTTAGCTTACAAAATGCCCGGAGTTTCTATATCATGCCCTAGGACTCCTAAAGAATATGAGGAAGTGTGGGCTCATGCTGTATTAGGGGACGATCCTTACATTATATCAGAACATAGATCTAGCTTTCTAACTGAGAAAGAGGAAAATTATAAAGTTTTTGACGATCCAGATGTAGTTTTGTTGCCAATCTCTGTACCTAGAGGAGAAATTAATAAAGCTATAGCTACTATTGGAAGCAAGCTTAAAGTAAGCGTTAACCCAATAGTATACCTTAAGCCTTTTCTACACTTTGATACCGTTGTAGAGGTAATAAAGAAATCAAAATTTGGAGCAATTGTTATAGATGATGACTACACTAACGGTATAGCCAAGTCTGTAGCTTACGACTTAATGGTAGAGTCCGGAAAACCTGTCAAGGTCATGGGACTTAAGGATAGGTCAGCAGGGTTCTCTAAAGATACGGATAACCTGCCCCCAAGTGAGGGGGAGATACTAAAAGAAATAGAGGAAGTAACCTTATGCAAGATTTATTAATAGTTTTCAATACCTATGGAACTAAAGACAACCATACACATTACGAAAGATGTATACAATCTATTCTAGATTGTGATCTCCCAGAGGGCACTAAAATTGCCGTATCTTCTTGTAACAATTCTAAGATATGCAGAGAGTATCTAAAGTTCATTTTCAAGGACAAAATTATTATTTCTGAGATAAATATTGCTTTGCCTGTTAATATAACTTTCAACTTAACTGTCAAGAGATGTGTAAAAATGTTCGGTGAGTTTAAGAATTATTTGTATGTAGACTCTGGTGTGGATTTCTTATCGAATGAGGGGGCTATTAAAGAGGCTGTTGAGGCTATGAACTCTAACAAGTACGCTATGCTAAGTTTTCAAATTTGCAATGATAACGCATTGTATAATGTAGGAATACATAACCCTCCACTACTAGGACAAAACCATGAAGTTCCTGTAGGCACAGCGTGTAATGGACATGCTGAGATGTTTTCTAATGATATTTTCAAGAGGTTTAATGGGTTGCTAATGCCCGATGTATTTGCAGCGTGTTGTACCGAGTCTACATTCTCTTTTGTATCAGCATCTGTTGGTAAGAGATGGGTTATACTAAAAGACTACTTACTTAATCATGCTAAAGGTGTTGATGGTGCATCATCCTGTGTACCTCATGTATCCCCTGTACACCACAATACATGGAACAACTTATTATTTGGCCGTAATGCAGAGGAATTTATTAATGACACTGAAGCTTTAGTAGCCGGGCTTGGATACGAGGAGTGTAATTCTATAATGATCCATGACAATAATGCTTATACTGTAGACGGACTTCCTAAAAATAAGGAGAGGTTATCTTTAGTAGTAGAAAAGTACTTCTATTCTACCAAAGAGGAGCTTAATTATGAAAATTTATAAGTATCCAACAGCTATCCCTCATGTTCACGATTCTGATGTAGATTATTACAACGTAATACCTTTCTCTGAGAAAGGTTTAAAGGAGGAGTGTACGTTAGTTAGTAATCCCGAGGACGCAGATTACTACTATATGGGGCAATGGTCACACGATTATAAACTTTTCAATATAAATGATTTTAAGTATTTTTCTTCCTGTCCGGAGAAGCATATTATAGATTTAGAGGGTGACGGAGGATTTGATATACCTTCCTTTTTATGGAATTCTATTATAACTGTGAATGGACCTCTTAAGGAGTACGACTCCAAAATAAGGAATCTTTTTGTTAGACCCACATTTTCCAAGTTATTTGTAAACATATGTAAAAATAGATTTGAAGATTTGAAATACTGCCTAGACAGGTCCTTTGGGTTTAGAGGTTATATAAATTGTAATACTAGGTACAATATGTTTAACAACTTGATACAAAAAAACAATGGTACTGTAAAAGTTGACCTTATTTCTAACAACCATTGGAACGGCCCTTCTTTAGTTGGGTCTAAGATACAAGAAGAGTACTTAGAGGATTTAAAAAAATATGCTTTTTCCTTATGCCCAAGAGGGTCCGGAACAGATAGTGTACGTCTCCTTGAATCCTGTTACTATGGAAGAGTACCTGTGCTAATATCAGACGTAGATTACTTACTAGTAGACCATAAGTACTCAGACTCCTCTTTTATTAGAAGAATTATTTGGGACGGAAAAACTGATTTAGCCCCAATCCTAAAAGAGCTTACTAATATTGAGGATTGCATAATTAAGGAAGACCAAACAAAGGCAAGGTACTATTTTGATAATACCCTTAGGAAGTATATGGACAACCCAACTAAGTATATGCTAAACTGGATGGAAAAGCAAGGATTAGTAAATGAATAAATTTCCCAATACGATAGAAGTAACAACCCTTCCTAAGTATGAGGATAATAGAGGATTCCTTTCTACTCTCGGAAAAGATGTACCCGGAAGTTTCAAAGAAGATAGGTACTCAGTATCTACTAAAAATGTTCTTCGTGGACTGCACGGGGACGCAGTTACCAATAAGCTAATTGTTGTTCTCCAGGGAACAGTTGAATTTTTTGCGACTCCATATTTTAAGGAAAATCCTAATTTTGGAGAAAAGACTTTCCTTACTCTGTCTGGAAAAACGCCCCAAGCTATCTATCTACCGAAAGGTTACTTAAACGGACATTTATGTCTTTCTGAAGAATGTGTGTTCTTTTACAAGTGGTCACACTATTATAATGGAGCAGACGCACAAGTTAGTGTTAGGTACGATGATGAAGATCTAAATATACCTTGGTCTATAGACAACCCTATACTCTCTACTAGAGATAATAAGTATGGGACTACATTTAATGAGCTAGTTAGCTTTGCCGAATAATATGAGTAAGTTTATTTTACCCCTTATGGAGGATAATATTGACAAGGGGGATATTCAAGAGGTCATTGATTTTCTTAGTCAGGAAGAGATTCCTAAGTTAACTAATGGACCTAAGGTAGTTGAGTTTGAAGAGAAGTGGTCAGAGTGGGTAGGAGTAAAGCATAGCTTATTTGTAAACTCTGGATCTGCTGCCAATGAGCTTACTATGTTAGCTTTAGCTTACCTAGAAGGAGAGGGTGAAATAATACTCCCTCCTCTAACTTGGATTTCCGATATAGCATCTGTGAAGTTCGCTGGGTTTACCCCAGTATTCTGCGATATCAACCTAAATAATCTTAGTTTTGATATTGATCAACTGAAGACCAAGATTACACCTAAAACTAAAGCTATATTTTTAACGCATGTATTAGGGTTTAATGGTATTAGTGACGAGCTATTAGAGCTATGTGATGATAATAATATTATTCTTATTGAAGATGTTTGTGAGTCTCATGGTGCTACCTTCAAAGGAAAGAAAGCTGGATCCCTTGGCTTTGCCTCTAACTTTAGTTTCTACTACGCACATCATATGACAACTATCGAGGGCGGCATGATTTGTACTGATGATAACAAGTTCTATCAAGTTTGCAGGGCATTAAGATCTCACGGTATGGTACGGGAAATGACAGACAAGAGATTACAAGACTCTATATTTAAAGAAAATCCAGAGGTCAACAGTGATTTCTTATTTTTAGCACCCTCCCATAACTTTAGAAGTACTGAGATTAATGCAGTCATTGGATTGTCCCAAATAAAGAAACTTGATGCTAATGTTTCTAAAAGAGCGGATAACTTTGAGTACTTTATGAGTAACTTAGACTCAACTCACTACATGACCTCCTTCGACATGGAAGGACAAAGTAACTATGCCTTCGTAGTTGTCTTAAAAGATGCTAATATGCACAAAAGGGACTTGTTAGAGAGTCTTCTGACAGAGAAGCGCATTGAGTTCCGTAGAGGCTTGTCAGGCGGGGGAAATCAACTAAAACAGCCCTTTTTTAAAGACACTTACAACGATTCTGATTTCGTAGTTGTGAATTACATTCATGACTATTCTTGGTATATTGGTAACTACCCATCCTTAGAAAGAGACACTTTAGATTTTCTTCTAACCACACTAAACACTGCTTTTGAAGCACAATAATATGAGAAACATTTTAATTACAGGAGGAGCAGGATACCTCGGCTCCGTTTTTGTTAAGAATATCATGGCCCAAGAGTGGGCTAAAGTTACGGTAGTAGACATTCTTAAGTTTGGACAAACTCCATTAACAGAATACTGTTGTAGGGATAACTTCAACTTCATTCTAGGGGATGTTACTAATCAAGAACTAATGCTTCCTCTTATTCAGGAGGCAGATGTTATTGTACCCTTCGCTGCTATAGTAGGATTTCCTGCTTGTGATGCAGATAGAGATGGGGCTACCAAGATTAATTACGAGCATGTCAAATTTATCTGTGATAACAAAAGAGAAGATACGAAAGTAATTTACCCTAACTCCAATAGTGGTTATGGGGTTGGAGAGAAAGATGTTTTCTGCACAGAGGAAACTCCTCTAAACCCTATTAGCCATTATGGGGTTACTAAGTGTTTAGCTGAGAAAGAAGTAATCCGAGCAGGAGGAGTAGTGTTTAGATTAGCTACAGTTTTTGGAGTGTCTCCTCGTATGAGAATTGATCTCCTAGTAAATGATTTTACTTACAAGGCTTATAACGATGGTTATATCGTACTGTTTGAGCATGAGTTCAAGAGGAATTATATTCATGTCCAAGATGTAACTAATGCATTCCTTCATGGTATCGAGAACTATGAGTTAATGGGAGGAGAGCTTTATAATGTTGGGTTGTCTAATGCTAACTTAAATAAGAAGCAACTCTGCGAGGTTATAAAAACATTAGTTCCTAACTTTTCAATAAACTTTGATGATATCAATACTGATCCTGATAAAAGGGATTATATAGTTTCTAACGAAAAATTAGAGGCTACGGGTTGGTCCCCTAAGGTTTCTCTTGTAGATGGGGTTAGAGAGCTACTAAAAGCTTATCCTATTCTTGAAAAGCAGTTAAAAACATACACTAACGTATAATGGAAAATTTAAGTTTAAGTGAGTATCAAAACCAAGCTATGAGAACAGCTATTTACCCCTTACCTGATGGTGATGGGTTCCCTGTCTATCCTATTTTAGGTTTAGTGGGTGAAGCTGGAGAAGTAGCTGAAAAGGTAAAGAAGTTAATTCGTGATAAAGATGGAAACGCAGACAAAGACGATTTATTTGAAATCGCTAAAGAGCTTGGTGATGTACTTTGGTATGTAGCTGCTATAGCTAGACACACAGGATACGCCTTAGAAGATATAGCCAAAATGAATTTAAAAAAACTAGCCTCTCGACAAGAAAGAGGTAAGTTAGGTGGGAGTGGGGATAATCGCTAATGCCTACCTATATATATGAATGTAATAAGTGCGAAGAGATTTTTGAATTATTTCAGAGTATGACAGAGAATATGGAAATGCCTCCTACACATTGCCCTACCTGTGATCCTGAAATGTTAGAAAAGGGTACAATGTCAAAACACTTCGGATACCTAAGACCAGGAATACCTAGACCTAAGCTTCAAGACTGAAGATATAAACACGGATTGTGGTAGCGGTTTTATTGCTTAAATCCACCCCTTACCAGTATCATACGTTATGAGCAAACTACTACTTTGGTGTGATACTGAAACCACAGGACTAGACCCTGTAACTGATGATATGTTAGAAGTGGCATTTATTGTTACAGAAGATCTACAAATAGTCGATGAGATTTCATTTGTAATTAAGAAACCTGACATTCAATTCCTTAAAGATAAGTGTATACCTAAAGTGTACGAAATGCATAATCAAAATAGTTTATGGCTTGATCTTGAGTCTGCTAAATTTCTTATGCCTGAGGTTGAAGAAAAATGTATCTCTTTTATTGAAAAGTACTTTGATATTTATGTAAATGATAGTTATAATGCTCCTGTACTAGCGGGAAGTAACCCTATCTTTGATAAGAATTTCCTACGTCAAAATATGCCTACTCTTTATGAACTACTCCATTACCGTACTTTTGATTTAAATGCGGTTTATATGTTCATGGACTTTAAGAAAGATAATACAACTCCAAGAAATCATAGGGCACTATCAGATATTTATGCTGATATTTTAGCAGCCAACACTATGAAGGAAAGTGTACTAGTAACTGTGTAAACTTTATATTAAACGAGACATTTAAAATGACTAATAAAATAACTTACTCCTATAAGAGTATGGGATATCCCGAACTTCTTACCATATTTTTTATTGGTCTTAAATTAACTGGATATATTACATGGTCTTGGTGGTGGGTTTTTAGTCCTCTGTGGATTATTTCTTTACTTAGTATAAGTATTATTGCAATTATAGTTCTTTTTGTATGGTTTGATAAAGCAATGAATTTCTTGGATGACTAGTGTGATTAAGACTCCCTCTGAAAATATCATAAAGATAGCAAAGAGGGAGTCAGAAAAAAGTAAAGCGAAGTTCTGTCATGGCGCAGTAATCTTCCGTGGATCTAAGAGGATCGTGTCAAAAGGATATAATGTCCATAAGACCGATCCTCTCTTTGGTTCAGGCGATTACAAAATGTTACACTCCGAGGGTGCGGCTATTAAGGATGCAGTTAGGAGAAGAATATGTCTTAAGGGTGCTTCTATCTACGTTTATAGGAGGTATGGAATGTACTCTAAACCCTGTGAATGTTGCTCTAAACTAATACAGAAATACGGCATCAAAGAGGTGATGTATAGCGATATTCTAGTATAATAAGATATGAATATTGACGTACTAAACAAACTAAAAAACGCTGGATTATTATCCGAACAACCTGCAAATCTTGGATTCGTAGGTACTGGATCTTTCGCGCTAAATAAAATTATTTCTGGAAACTATACAGATGGAATCCCTATTGGTGGGATCACACAATTCAAAGGTGAGAATAGTTCTGCTAAAACTGTATTCTGTACCCACATCTTAAAGGATGCTCAAGCCAAGGGATACTACGCTATACTTATTGATAGTGAAAACTCCTATAGTCCGGAGTTTGCTAAGAGCCTGGGTATTGATCCTGAGAAGCTAGTTTACGCTAACCCCGATACTCTTGAAGACTGTTTCCAGACTATTGAAAGCCTTATTAACGATATTCGTGCAGTAGACAAGAAGACTCCTATTGTAGTGGCTTATGATAGTATTGCTGTGTCTCCCTCTAAGAAGGAGTTTGAGGCAGTAAATTATGACAGTGATAACATGGTAGGAGCGCACCGCGCTAAGATTACGGGTGCTGCCCTTAGAAAGATTAACGGGATGCTTAGAGATAATCTAGTAGCGTTTGTTATTGTAAACCAGATCAGAAGCAAGGTGGGAGTAATGTTCGGAAGTCCCGATACTATTGCTGCTGGTGGTAAGTCATTAGAGTTTTACTTAAGCGTGGATATGAAAACTATCTCTAATAAGACTGGTGACTTGCTTAAAGATGATAACAAGAAAGTATATGGTGTAAAAGGTAGACTACGTAATACTAAGAACAAGGTAACACTTCCATACCAAGACTGTGAATTCGAGCTTTTATTCAATAAAGGCTTAAGCGAGTTTTACGGGTTATGTGATGTAATGATGAAAGAGGGATTAATCGCTACTCCCTCTAAAGGATGGAGACAGGTAGTAGGTACAGAATCCAAGTTCCGTGAAAAAGAATTTCAAGATATTATAGAGAGTGGTGACAATCCTGATTTTGATGATATCCGAGTTCTCCTAGGCTTGACTGTAAAATCTAAGTAAGCCCCTGTATAATACACTATGAGCGATTTTAAAGACGAGTTCACTGAAGAACTAACCAACATAATAAAAAATATGAATACTGATAATAATACGTCCACAGAAAGTGGTACTACAGACTCTAATAACTCCATTCACCTAGAAACAACTACTCTTTGGGAATCAATTTCTGACTATTCTAAACAGACTGGAAAGAGATTTAGAATGACTAAAGAACAAAAAGGTCGAGGATTAAGTCGAGAAGAAGCTTTTACAGAACGTTTTACTAGCTAATCCCTTTCTGTATCATAGATAATATTTCTTACTAATATAAATTATAATTTACATGCTCTTATAAAAGAGTATATACTTATAGGAATAAACAACTTCCTATATAATATGAGTTACAGAAAACGTGTCATACATGAAAAAACTGATGGGCTTTATATGACTGCTGCCCAGCTAGGTTTTTACTGTAATGATATTAGTGGACTCAAATCCTTTAGAGAAGAGGATGATGATTTCTATAGTTATTATTGCAGATGTATGACCCATAATGTTTTTTATGATAATAGCGAAATTGAACCCGAAAACTGTCATATGGTTTGGGATCATCATCTTAATGCTATATCTTACCGCGCTAAAAATGGGGCTAAAATATGGGACAAATTAAAAAGATTAGGGATTGAACTATGACTTATAGAGAATATTTATGCTACTGCTTTTTACTCTTCTTAGAAGGTATTTTCTACTTTGTAGCTTCTTTGGTTAATAAGAAGCTTGATATTACTTGGGCTATGAATTACTTCATGAATCAAAATGAAAGTATTAAAAAAGTTTCCCGAGAGAATATTAGTCAACTTACAAAACGATCAACTGCCAAACAAAACCTGAAAGGTGAGTTTGATAATATTCAAGAAAAGTTTACAGGCGAAAATAATGTTTAGAGCAGACTATATAGATAATGAAGGCGCAGTTTATTTCACAGATGAAATGAAAGATGGAGCTTTTCAACTTACTGGATTTACCCTTACTGATTATCAGGATGTAATTAATTACTACGTTGGTTATAAGCCTTGGGGAGTCTACATTCATTGTAGTACAGATGGAGATTAATGGGAAACAATTACACATTAGAAAACGATCCGCTGGATCCAAACCGCGTAAAGAAGATTATTAAACAATTAGTAACTGAGGCTAAAGCTGACAGAGTTTTAGCTAAGGAAGCTTTTGATTTTTTTAAAGGGAGGGTAGAAGATAACCCTGAAGATACACAATCTAAAGAATTAATGGCAGAATGCCTAAAGTTAATGCAAACGGCTAGAAATTCTTCTGTTAAATGTATGGATACTTTGGTAAAATTGGAGGCTGTAATGGCTAAAGGTGGTAGTAGTGGAGAAATGGGATTTATGGGCTAAATGAGTGATTGCTTTACATATACTTACGATATAGAGAACCTTGGGGAAATTGAAACTGTTCCTCTTAATGACAGTATCCTACGAGGGATAAAAGAACTAGCATATACCATGTATAATGATTATTATATTATGGGTATTATTACTGAGTATAGGCTAGAGATTATTAGTGTAATCTTCCCTGATGTTATTGAAGAGTTCACCACATCCCAAGGCTTTCCTGATAAGTTCACAGATTTAATGTATGATGTGTTGACAGAAGATATGCCATTCCTAAAAGAAGATGGAAAAGGAGGGTTTAAGGAAGACAACACTCCATCAGGAGATAATATTAATATTATCTTTACTAGGGAACTTTCAGAGGTTTTTGAGGAAGCAACAAAATCAAAAAAGACTGCAAAGATAGAGAAAAAATTTACTGTGGAAGATTTACCCAATCTCATTAAGACACTAAATTCCACGGTTATAGGACAAGAAAAGTCAGTACAGAATATTATTAATACTGTAAAGTTACAGTTAACTGGATTGTCTAATTATATGACATTATTCTTTGCTGGCCCTACAGGGGTTGGTAAAAGCCTATTAGCTCAAACTCTTGGAAAGAACTATACAGGAAACTACTATAAGTTTAATTGTGCTGAGTATGCTAAGTCCCATGAATATTCAAAGCTTATTGGTGCGCCAGCAGGTTATGTCGGTTCAGAACGAGGAGGCATCCTAACAGAGAAAGCACAGATCTCTAATAAGTGGGTATTCCTTTTCGATGAGGCTGAGAAAGCACATCCTAAGTTCTTTGAGTTCTTACTCTCTTTATTGGATACGGGTAAACTGACAGATAATAAAGGGCATATTTTAGACTTCTCACAGAGTATTTTTATCTTCACCTCTAACATTGGTTATAAGCATGAAGAAAAGGGTTATGATTTAGGGTTTAATGGTAAGCTTAAAACTAGTATTGTAACGAGTGATGTAATATTGGATAAGGTTAAAGCTGAGTTTGCGCCTGAGTTTATTAACAGACTGAACTATATTACTTGCTTTAACTACCTAACTAAAGAGAGTATCAAGGATATCGTTAAAATTGAGCTTGGGCTATTACCTGTTAAAGTTACTCCTAAGCTTATTACTCATATACTAAATAAAGGGTACTCTGAGGAGTATGGTGCTAGGGAAGTTAAAAGAACGGTTGACTCTGAGTTAAAACTACTTATTGCTGAGGCTTTACTTGAAAGTGGAGCTAAATACCGTAAAGGAATGTCTAAGATGTTTACTCCTACTTGGCCTAAAGGTGTTCTTACTTTAAACAAGATACAAAAGAAAAAGTTAAAAACAATTAAGTCTACTGAGTAGATATTTACATGAAAGATAAACTAAAACATATACTAGAAACTACGGCAGGATGGAAACGTAAAGCATGTCTTAAGAAATTAGGATATACAGAAGCATCTGCTAGAGCATTTTTAATAGAAGAATCGAAGCCTAAGGTTGTAATAAAGCCTAAAGTTACAAGGAAAGTCCCTAAAAGAGGAAACAAATGAAAGGTTTAGTCGGATCCTTTTTAAGGGATAAGTATAGAATTCCTCCTATGTCACTTGCTGAAATACTTTTTGGCCTGGGTTTTATAATAAGTGCGACTGTATTACTCACCATCGTTTTACTATAATCTTACGCTAACGGGTGCAAAAAGGACATTCAAGTCCTGACTTACCCCCTTATCCCCAAAAACAGGTATACCTAATAGATGTTAGGTATGCCTGTTTTTTTGCATACCTGCTCTGGTATTATGGGATTCCCCTAGACAGACCCTTTTATATCTCGTCTAGCCTAAATAAAAAAAAAAAAACAAGATTCACAA
>Ga0075441_10000216_pt1 | contig 29087 bp, 19 predicted proteins | sample CoawatmetaG00DNA_FD_71582 | JGI IMG/M metagenome (GOLD analysis project Ga0075441, IMG submission 71582) | Marine microbial communities from the West Antarctic Peninsula - Coastal water metaG002-DNA | ecosystem: Environmental > Aquatic > Marine > Coastal | place: Atlantic Ocean: West Antarctic...
CTGTGCACCCACGCCGCCCCCCGCCCGACAGCAAGCGGCGGCACAGCAGCCCGCCGGGATCGGCGTGGTTTCCGCCGCAGACCCGCGCGCCGCGCAGGCCGGGGTGGAAATCCTGCGCATGGGCGGCAGCGCGACCGACGCCGCCATTGCCACGATGCTGGCGCTCAACGTGGTCGAGCCGCAGAACTCCGGCATTGGCGGCGGCAGCTTCATGGTGCGCCACGATGCCCGCGCCAACACGGTTTCGACCATTGATGGCCGCGAAGCCGCACCCGCCGCCGCCGATCCGCAATGGTTCTTCGGCCCGGAAGGCAAACCGATGCCGATGCGCGAAGCGTTCATGGGTGGCCGTGCCGCCGGGGTGCCGGGCAACCTGCGGATGATGGCGCTGGCCCACCAGCGGCATGGCAAGCTGCCCTGGGCCACGCTTTTCGGCCCCGCGATCCGCATGGCGCGCGATGGCTTCACCGTTTCGGCGCGGATGCACAACGGGCTGAACCTCTATGGCCGCCATGTGGCCGGGTGGGCGAAGGATGCCTTCTTCACCGCCGACGGATCGGCCGTGGCCACCGGATCGCTGTTCCGCAACCCGGACCAGGCAACCCTGTTCGAAAGCATCGCCGCGCAAGGACCGGACGTGTTCTATACCGGCCCGGTTGCCGAAAAGATCGTCACCGCGCTCAACACCGCCGAACGCAACCCGTCGAAGATGACCACGGCCGATCTTGCCGCCTACCGCGCCAAGGACCGCCCGCCGATTTGCGGCACCTACCGGGCCTACCGCATCTGCGGCATGGGGCCGCCATCTGCCGGGGGAATCAGCGTGCTGATGATCCTCAAGCAGCTTGAACGCTTCGACATGGCGGCGCTGGGCCGCACGTCCCCGGTCGCGTGGCATCTTTTCGCGGAATCCTCGCGCCTCGCCTACGCCGACCGGGGAATGTACATCGCCGACCCCGATTTCGTCGACGTGCCGGTGGCGGGGCTGCTGGCCCCCGCCTATCTGGCGCAGCGTTCGGCGCTGATCGCCCCCGACCGTTCGCTGGCGAGCGTCGAACCGGGCAAGCCTGCGGGCGCCCCGCCGCGCACCCGCGCGCCGTTCAAGGACGATCCAGGCACCAGCGATCTGGCCGTGGTCGATGGCGCGGGCAACGTGGTGCAGGTGACCACCACCATCAATGGCTATTTCGGGTCCGGCGTTGCGGTGGACGGCGTGATGCTGAACAACGAAATGCCCGATTTCGACGCCGCCCCGGAAAAGGACGGCTTTCTTGTGGTTAACCGGGTCGAAGGCGGCAAACGGCCGCGCAGTTCGATGGCCCCGACCATCGTCTATGGCCCCGACGGCAAGGTGCGGCTGGCCATCGGCGCCGCAGGCGGGGCAACGATCATCGCCCAGATCGCCAAGGCGCTGATCGGCGTGATCGACTGGAACCTGACCGCGCAGGATGCGATTGCGATGGGGCTGGTCTATGCCCCCGGCAAGACGGCGAGCATCGAGGAGGGCACCGAACTCGAAACGATGCTGCCCGCACTGCAGGCGCTTGGCGAAGACGTGCGGATCGCGCCGCTGGGGCTGAAGGCCAATGCGGTGGAATATGCCGGCGGTCGCTGGATCGGCGCGGCCGATCCGCGCAGCGAAGGCGTGGCCATGGATACCCAGGGCAACGTGACCGCGATTGTCCGCCGGTCGAACGAACTGAACGGGGCGCACGAATAGGAACAATGCCCGCGGTCCGGCGCGCGCCGTCAATCAAGGTTGCCGTTACGGCGAGCCGACTCTAATCCTTGTCGGGCAGAACAATCGCCCGGTCCATGCGGCGGTAACGGGAATAGAGGGCGTCGACGTGCAGCTTTCCGATTTCGCAGGCTTTCCCAACCTTGTGGCGATGTTTCTTGACCGCGCCGATGCGCGCGGGGATGCGCCGTTCCTGTGGGCCAAGCGCGATGGCGCATGGCAATCCACAAGCTGGGCCGAAGCGGCGCGGCAGGTCTGCCTGCTGGCGCAAAACCTGCGCGCGCTGGGCCTTGAACCGGGGGACCGGGTGGCGCTGGTGGCGGAAAACCGCCCGGAATGGGCCATCGCCGATCTGGGCATCATGGCCGCCGGGCTGGTTACCGTGCCCACCTACATCACCAATACCGAACGCGATCACCTGCACATCCTGGAAAACTCCGGCGCGCGGGCGGTGATCGTTTCCACCGCCAAGCTTTCGAAGGCGGTGCTGCCGGCGGCCCTGACCGCGCCGGGGGCGGAACACGTCATCGGCATCGAACCGCTGCGCCAGATGCAGGCGGGCAAACTGGCATTCCACGATTGGGCGGCCATGCTGACCGGCGATGCCATGGCCGCGCGGCGGGCCGTCGATGCGCGGGTGGCGGCCATGGGGCGGCGCGATCTGGCGTGCCTGATCTATACCAGCGGCACCGGCGGTTCGCCGCGCGGCGTGCGCCTGCACCACGGGTCGATCCTGTGCAACGTCGAAGGCGCGGCGACAATCCTGGCCGAAGATTTCGGCTGGGAAGAGGAAGTGTTCCTGTCGTTCCTGCCGCTGTCCCACGCCTATGAACACACAGGCGGGCAGTACCTGCCGATCGGGATGGGCGCGCAGATCTACTATTCCGAAGGGCTGGAAAAGCTGGCGTCCAACATCGAGGAAGTGCGCCCGACGTTCATGGTCGTCGTCCCCCGCCTGTTCGAAGTGCTGCGCGCGCGGATCATGAAGCAGGTGGAAAAGCAGGGGAAAGTGGCAACCTATCTGCTGGACCGGGCGCTGGCCATCGGCACCCGCAAGGCAGCGGGCCGCCGCCGGATTCTGGACCTGCCGATGAACCTGCTGATCGAACGCACGCTGCGCCCGAAGATTCGCGCCCGGTTCGGCGGGCGGGTCAAGGCGATGGTATCGGGCGGCGCGCCGCTGAATCCCGATGTCGGGGTGTTCTTCGATGCGATGGGGCTGACCATGCTGCAAGGCTATGGCCAGACCGAGGCCGGGCCGGTCATTTCATGCAACCGCCCGCGCGCCGGGTTGAAGATGGACACAGTCGGCCCACCGATGAAAGGCGTGGAAGTCCGCATCGCGGACGATGGCGAAATCCTCGTGCGCGGGGAACTGGTGATGCAGGGATACTGGTTCAACGATGCCGAAACCGCCCGCGCAATCCCCCAGACCGGGCCGAACGCAGGGTGGCTGCACACCGGCGATATCGGCCATCTCGATGCCAGGGGGCGCATCGTCATCACCGATCGCAAGAAGGACATGATCGTCAACGACAAGGGCGACAATGTCTCTCCCCAGAAGATCGAGGGCATGCTTACGCTCCAGCCGGAAATCCTCCAGGCGATGGTTTCGGGCGACAAGCGGCCCTATGTCGTCGGGCTGATCGTGCCCGATCCCGAATGGGCGCTGGAATGGGCGCGCGCGCAGGGGGAACACTTCGATTTCCGGGAACTGCAGGATCTGCCCGCTTTCCGCAACGCGGTGCGCGCGGCGGTGGACCGGGTAAACCGCGATCTGTCGGTGATCGAAAAGGTCCGCCAGTTCACCTTCGCGGACGAAGCGTTCTCCATTGACAACGAGGAAATGACTCCCAGCCTGAAGATCCGCCGCCACAAGATCCGCGAACGCTATGGCGCGCGGCTGGACGCCTTGTACAAGGCGTGATGCCCGTCTCGCTATGGCGGTTCAGCGCCCCGCCATGGCCTTGACCCGCGCCAGATAGGTCCGCCCGATGCGCTGCATCGAGCCATCGGCCAGTTCCGCCGACCACACGCCAAGGCCATCGTGCTTCAACCCGGCGATGCGATCGCGCCGCACGATGGTGGAGCGGTGCAGGCGAATGAAGCGTTCGGGATCAAGCCGCGCCTCGATCCCGGCGATGGTGTGGAGCATCAGATAGCTGCGCTGGCCAACGTGCAGCCGCACATAGTCGCGTTCGACCGCCCGTTCCAGCCGTTCGCGCGCCACCGGCTTGAGCACGTAGTCCACTGCATCGCAATCGAACGCCTCGACCGCGAAATCATCATGCGCGGTGACAAAGACCACCGCCGGGCGGTTGGCCTGCCCCGCCAGCACGCGGGCCACGCCCAGCCCGTCGAGTTCGGGCATCGTCATGTCGAGCAGCACCAGATCGGGGGTCAGCGCCGCGATCAGCCGCAGCGCCGCAGCGCCATCGCTCGCCGTACCGACCACGTTCAGCGCGGGAATGTGCGAACACAGGATCTGCATGCGTTCGACGGCCAGCGGTTCATCATCGACAATCAGCGTGCGCACGCCATCCCCCTCAACATTCGTTCCGCACCACCGGCAGCGTCAGCACGGTGGCATAGCCGCCTGCCGGCAAAGGCCCGCTTTCGACTTTCGCGCCGTCGGCCCCGAAGCGCGCGGCAAGGCGGCTGCGGACATTGGCCAGGCCGATCCCGGTGCCGCCACCGGCCAGGGTGCCGCCCGGTCCGTCATCGGCCACGCTCAACACCAGGAAGCCGCCCGCCTCGCGCGCGGCGATGCGGATGGTCACCGCGCGGGTGGTGGTGGACACGGCATACTTGATCGAGTTTTCGACCAGCGGCTGCAGGATCATCCCCGGCACGCAGGCGCCCATGAGTTCAGGCGGTACGTCGAACTCGCACTGCAAGCGTTCGGGAAAGCGCACCGCCTCGATTTCAAGATAATGGCGCTGCAGCGCGATCTCGTCCTCCAGCGGCACGTCGGCGGTGGGTTCGGCGGCAAGGCTGTGGCGATAGAACCGCGAAATCGACTGGATCATGCGTTCGGCCTGTTCGCCGCGCCCGACCATGACCAATGCCGACAGCGAATTGAGCGCGTTGAACAGGAAGTGCGGATTGACCTGATAGCGCAAGGACCGCAGTTCCGCCGCCTTGGCCGCGCGGCGGTATTCGCCTTCGCGGTATTCGGCGGCGCGAAGCTGTTCGCCGTTGCCCAGCGCGAGATAGAGCGCGGCCCAGGCGATGAGCAGGAAATACCGCCCCAGCGCCACGTCGGTAAGCTGCCGCCAAAGCCCGGCGCCGTCATCCTGCTTGTGGATCACGATTGCGTCACGCGCCGGGGCACCGGATTGCGGTGGTGCGGACGCTGCGGTTTCCGGCGCAGGGGGCACGGGCGGTGTCGGTGACGGAGGCGACGGAGGCGGGGGTGGCGGTGCCGGGGGGGCCATGGCATCGTCCATCACATCAACCAGCAGGTTGCCCGCCATGTCGCGGCGGATCTGCACATCGGGCTGGCCGGGCTTGCCGCTGCGGATCGTCACCTTGCGCACATCGCCCGCTTCGCCCGGCGCGGCGATGCGTTCGATCATGCGCTTTTCCACGGCGGCAAAGGCCCACTGGTTGACCGCCGCCAGCGCCAGCGCGGCCGGCAGCATGATGACCAGCGCCGCGCCCACCCGCTGGGCCAGCGGGCGCGAATCGAACCGGCGCAGCAGCGGCCAGCACGCCAGCGTCACCACGATGCCCGCCAGCGTCACCAGCCCGCGCCGCCACAGCAGATCGGTAAAATCGCCCAGCTCGACCACCAGCCCGCGCACGGTGATCAGCACGAAATAGCACAGCCACAGCGCGCAGGCGGACAGCAGCACCTGCCGGGCGGGTACGCGCGGCACGCCGGGGTCCCGGCCTGCGGGGTCGGCGCGCGCTGCGTCGATGCTGGGAAATGCGGTGCCGGGCTGCATCATCGGCGCAAGCCTAAACGCCAGCGGCCCGATGCACCAGTTCGGTGATCGGGCCGGGTAAGGCGTTCGTCGGAAAATCGCGCAGCGGCGCGCAGGCTCAGGCCAGCAGGCCCTCTTCTGCGATCTTCTTCTTCCACACCAGCGGGGCCTGCTGGTGCACATTGGTGCCTTCGCTATCGACGGCGACGGTTACCGGCATGTCCTTGACGGTGAACTCGTAGATCGCCTCCATGCCCAGATCGGCAAAGCCGACGACGCGCGATTCCTTGATCGCGCGCGCCACCAGATAGGCCGCGCCGCCCACGGCCATCAGATAGGCGACCTTGTGTTTGGCGATTTCCTGCACCGCGCCCTGGCCGCGTTCGGCCTTGCCGATCATCGCCAGCAGGCCCAGTTCGAGCATCGTGTCGGTGAACTTGTCCATGCGCGTGGCGGTGGTCGGACCAGCCGGGCCGACCACTTCCCCCATGACCGGATCGACCGGGCCGACATAGTAGATCGCACGGCCACGGAAATCGACGGGCAGTTCCTCGCCCTTGGCCAGCATGTCCTGGATGCGCTTGTGCGCGGCATCGCGCCCGGTCAGCATCTTGCCGTTGAGCAGCAGGCGATCGCCCGCCTTCCAGCTTTGCACTTCGGCGGGTGTCAGGCTGTCGAGATCGACGCGGCGCGCAGCGGCATCGGGCTGCCAGTGCACATCGGGCCATTCATCGAGGTTGGGCGTTTCCAGATAGCTTGGCCCTGACCCGTCCAGCGTGAAATGCGCGTGGCGCGTGGCGGCGCAATTGGGGATCATCGCCACCGGCTTGCCCGCGGCATGGCATGGGGCATCCATGATCTTGACATCGAGGATGGTCGAAAGCCCGCCCAGCCCCTGCGCGCCGATGCCCAACGCGTTGACCTTGTCGAAGATTTCGATGCGCATCGCCTCGATATCGTTCTGCGGCCCGCGCTGCTTGAGCTGGGCCATGTCGATCGGTTCCATCAGCGCCTGCTTGGCCAGCAGCACGCAATGTTCCGCCGTGCCGCCGATGCCGATGCCGAGCATGCCCGGCGGGCACCAGCCTGCGCCCATCTGCGGCAGCATTTCGACCACCCAGTCAACGATCGAATCGCTGGGGTTCATCATCTTGAACTTGGACTTGTTCTCGCTGCCGCCGCCCTTGGCCGCAACATCGACCGAGATCGTGTTGCCCCTGACCATTTCAACGTGCAGCACGCACGGCGTGTTGTCCTTCGTGTTGCGGCGGGTGAACGCCGGATCGGCCAGAACCGATGCGCGCAGCTTGTTTTCGGGGTTGAGATAAGCGCGGCGCACACCTTCATCGACCACGTCCTGCAGGCTGCGGTCGGATTCGAGCCGGCAGTCCTGGCCCCACTTGATGAAGACATTGACGATGCCGGTGTCCTGGCAGATCGGGCGGTGGCCTTCGGCACACATGCGGCTGTTGGTCAGGATCTGGGCAATGGCGTCCTTGGCGGCGGGGCCTTGTTCGGCTTCATAGGCATCGCCCAGCGCGCGGATGTAGTCCATCGGGTGGAAATAGCTGATGTACTGCAAGGCATCGGCCACGCTTTCGATCAGGTCCGCTTCGCGGATCGTTACCATTTCCGCCATCTTCCAACTCCTTCATCCGGCTCAAAACTGCAAACGCCCCATACGCTTCGACAAGCGACGCGCAAATCCCTTGGCAAATCCCTTGGAAAGGGCAAGTCGATAATCTAGAGGCATTGTCGTTGCATGACAGCGCCCTATCTCCTGCACCCCTGCCTTGCGAAGGGGTGCGCGGCGCGCGAAAGACGAGGTTTGACATGACCGTGGTTCAAGACCGGCCGGATTCGGGCCTGGCTTCGGGCGAAGTACCCGCCGAACGTCGCACGATGATCGCCTGCCAGTTGCGCGTCAGCGGCGTGAATACGCCGTCCATCCTCGAAGCCTTCGCTGCCACCGCGCGGGAAGATTTCGTCCCCGCCGATCGCCGCGCCGTGGCCTACGCCGACCGCGCGATACCACTGGGCGATGGCCGCGTGCTCGCGCCCGCGCTCACTTATGGACAGATGCTCGAAGCGGCGGCCCCGGTGCGGGCCGACAGTGTGCTGGTGATTTCGGCCAACGGCTATCTTGCCGCGCTGGCGGCGCACCTGAGCGGCGCCGTGGCCCGTGCCGATTCGCTGGCCGAAGCGACAGGCGGCCCCTATTCGCTGATCCTGATCGATGGCGCCGCCGAAGTCCTGCCCGATTCGCTCGGTGCATTCCTGGCCGACGACGGCCGGATCATCACCGGCCTGCTCGACCGCGGCGTGACCCGCCTGGCCGTGGCGCGCAAGACAATGGGCAAGATTGTGGCGACCCCGCTGTCGGATGCCGATTTTGCCCCGCTGGCAGAGTTCGCCGTCCCCAAGACATGGAGCTTCTGAAGCTCATGCCACGGCAAAGTGCGTTGCGCCTTGCGCTCGCTGCGGGCGTGGCCATGGCCGCGATCGCTCCTGCGCTGGCCGATGACCTGCGCGAGGCGCTGACCAGCGCCTATAACACCAACCCGGCGCTGCAAGCCGCCCGCGCCACCCAGCGGGCAACCGATGAAGGCGTGCCGCTGGCGCGTGCACGCGCGCTGCCCAGCCTTTCCGGGCAGGCCAATTATACCGAGTTCCTGAAGAAGAACCCGGTCGCCTTCACCGCGCCCGACCGGGCAGTGACGGCGGATGTGAACCTGGGCCTGCCGGTCTATTCGGGCGGTTCGGTGAAGAACGCGATCCGCGCCGCCAAGACCCGTGTCGAAGCCGGGCAGGAAGACCTGCGCGCCACCGAATCCGGCGTGTTCAGCCAGGTCGTGGCAGCCTACATGGACGTGATCCGCGATGCCGCCATCGTCGGGCTGAACCGCAACAACGTCGAAGTGCTCGAAGTCAACCTCAAGGCGACGAGCGACCGCTTCGAAATCGGCGACGTGACGCGCACCGACGTTGCCCAGTCCAATTCGCGGCTGGCGCTAGCGCGGGGCGATCTGCGCACGGCCGAGGTCAATCTCCTGTCCAGCCGCGAACGCTATATCCAGGTCGTCGGCAAGGTGCCCGCCGATCTGCAACCGCCGCCGCCGCTGCCGGGCCTGCCAGCAACCCCCGACGATGCGGTGGCCTTTGCACTCGAAAACAACCCGGACCTGATCGCCGCGCGCGAACGCAGCAAGGCGGCAGGATTCGACGTGAAAGTGGCCAATGCTGCCAAGCTGCCGACTGTTTCGCTGACTTCGACCGGCAGCTATCAGGATTTCCTCGGCACGCTGGGCGGCGGCATCCCCGGCGCAGCGTTCCAGCAGCGCGCGACAACCGCGCAGGCAGGGGTTAGCGTTTCGATCCCGCTGTTCCAGGGCGGCGCGCCCGCCGCGCAGACCCGCCAGGCCCAGGCCCGCGAAACGGCAACGCTGGAACAGGAAATCGGCGTGGAGCGCGAAGTGATCGCCACCGTCCGTTCCGCCTTCGCATCGCTGCGCGCGGCGAACGAGATCATCGCCATGAACCAGACCGCCGTCGATGCCGCGGCGTTGAGCCTTGAGGGCGTGCGCGCGGAAAACTCGGTCGGCAACCGCACCATCCTGAACATCCTCGATGCCGAACAGGAACTGTTGCGCGCGCAGGTGCAACTCGTGGCCGCACGGCGCAACGCCTATGTCGCCGGGTTCAACCTGCTGGCGGCAATGGGCCGGGCGCAGGCGCGCGATCTGGGGCTGGACGGCGGCGCGTTGTACGATCCACAGGTCAATTACGAACGGGTCCGGGGCAAGGTGTTCGACTGGGACCGAGATCCCGCACCTGTCGCGCAAGCGACGCGGACCGTTGACACACCGGCGCAGGATGCGACAATTCCGGCCAGTCAGGCGCAATAGGGAATCGCTTCCTGGCGCAGGACGGGGCAGCGATGGTGGGGGTAGCAGGTTCAATGCAGCAGAACGGTGAACCGTCCGTCGAGGAAATCCTCGAATCGATCAAGAAGGTCATTGCCCGCGACAACCGCGCCGAGGCCGCGCAGGCCCGCGCCCGCCGCGATATTGCTGAACGCCCTGCCGATGTGCTCGAACTGACCGAAGCGGCCGATGCCGACGACGGGCTGCCCGACAGCGCGGACAGCGGCCTTGTCGCCGGGGCGACCGCCGCCTCGATGCGCGAATCGCTGGCCGCCCTTTCGATGCTGGCACAGCCGGGCGCGGCGCCGCAGATCGTGCGTTCGGGCGAAACCTCGCTCGAAGGGCTGGTGCGCGAAATGCTCAAGCCCATGCTGGCCGATTGGCTGGAGCGCAATCTGCCCGCCATGGTCGAAAAGATGGTGTCGGCGGAAATCGCCCGGATTGCTGGCAAGCGCGGCTGATCGCCCCGGAAAGGCTTGCTGCGCGCGGGCCAATTCCGTTTACCTTCACGCGCCGACGCGTTAATCGGTTCGGCATGAAAGCCCTTGGATCGCTCGCGGCGACGGCACTGGCCGTGGCCTGCGCATCGCCTGCACTTGCCGGACAGGCCGCACCCTTCACCCCTCAGGATCTGGTCACGCTGGGCCGTCTTGGCGGCGTCGCGCTCGCGCCCGATGGCCGGCAGGCGACGGTTGCCGTCACCCGCACCGACCCGACCACGCTCAAGCGAACGTCGGACCTGCACATGCTGCAACTGGATCGGCGTGGCCCGCCCGCCATGCTGAACTGGAGCGGCGCCAGCGATCCGGCCTATGGCCCGGACGGCAGCCTCTATTTTCTTGCCACAAGCCCGCCGGGCCTGCCCGCCGCCGATGGAGCGACCACGCAGGTCTGGCGCATTCCGGCGCGCCCGGAAAAGCCGGGAATGACCGGGCAGGCCCAATCGGCCCACCAGCCGGAATACCAGCAGGTGACCAGCTTCGGCACCGATGTGGCCGGGTTCCGCCTTTCGCCCGATGGCACGCGCATTGCTGTGTGGGGCGACATTGCCCGAACCTGCCCGACGTTCGGGTGCGAAAGCGATGGTAACACCGCTCTGCCCGGCCCCGGCAGCGGGCGGCACTATACCGATGGCGCAGGCTTTGTCCGGCATTGGGATGCGTGGGAAACGCCGGGCAATTACAGCCGCGTCTTTGCCTTCGCCATTGGTCCTGATGGCAAAGTCAGCGGCGAAGGGCAGGCCGCCGATGGTCCTGTCGGCACGCTGACTGGCGACAGCCCGACCAAGCCCTTTGGCGGCGGCGAGGAAATCGCCTGGGCGGCGGATTCGCGGTCGCTGTTCTTCGTTGCCCGTCAGGCCGACCGCGACGAGCCGACATCGACCAACCTCGACATCTGGCAATCGCGGCTGGATGGCAACGCGCCGGTCAACCTTACTGCGGCAAACCGGGCAACCGATACCCTGCCCGCCGCTTCGCCCGACGGGAAATGGCTGGCCTATGCCGCGATGGCGCGGCCGGGGTATGAATCGGATCGCCTGGTCGTCACCCTGATCGACCTGAAAACGGGCGAACGGCGGGCGCTGACCACCGACTGGGATCGTTCGGTGGCATCGCTGGTGTGGACGCCGGATTCCGCCGCCCTGATCGCCACGGCGGCCGATGTGCTGGATACGCCCGCTTTCCGCATCGACCGCGCCAGCGGCAAGGTCACACGGCTGACGCTAAACCCCGGCCGCGAAGGGCACATCGGCGCGGTCATCCCGATGAAGGACGGGCGGCTGCTCTACACCCGCGATTCGATCGACGCGCCCGCCGAACTGATGATCGCCAAGCCCGGCAAGGCTGGCACCGCGCTGACCGACATCTCTGCCAGCGTGCTGGCGCAACGCGCGCCGGTGGCCGTCCGCCGCTTCCGCTTTGCCGGCGCGGGGGGCGACACGGTATGGGGGCAGATCGTCAAACCGGACGGAGCCAACGGCAAGCTGCCGACCGTTCTGCTGGTGCATGGCGGGCCGCAAGGTTCGTTCAACGATGGCTGGTCCAACCGCTGGAATCCGCGTGTCTGGGCCAGCCGGGGCTATGCGGTCGTAACAATCGATTTCCACGGCTCGACCGGGTACGGGCAGGCCTTTACCGATGCGATAAACCGCGACTGGGGCGGCAAGCCGCTGGTGGACCTGCAACAGGGCATGGCCGCCGCCGCCGCGCTCGACAGCCAGGTCGATCCGGCCAACGCCTGCGCTGCCGGGGCATCCTATGGCGGCTACATGATGAACTGGATCGCCGGAAACTGGCCGGGCGGGTTCAAGTGTCTGGTCCAGCACGATGGCGTGTTCGATGCCCGCGCCATGGCCTATGAAACCGAGGAGCTGTGGTTCGACGAATGGGAGCACGGCGGCCAGCCGTACTACGCAGCCCCCGGCGAGTTCGAGAAGTGGAACCCGGTGAACCACGTGGCGCAGTGGCAGACGCCGATGCTGGTCATTACCGGCGAAAAGGACTTCCGCATCCCCTATACGCAGGGCCTCGCCGCCTTCACCGCGCTGCAGCGCCGGGGCGTGCCGTCCGAACTGCTGGTGTTCCCCGATGAAAACCACTGGGTGCTCAAGCCGCGCAATTCGCTGCAATGGCACGAAACAGTATTTGCCTGGATCGACCGCTGGCTGAACGGAAAGGACGGCAAATGACCGCACCGCCCGCCGAAATCGCGCAGGCCGAACAGGCCTTGCAGCAACTGGGCGGATTCGCGCCCGAACGCCACATCCTGCTGTGCGCCGGGCCGGACAAGGACAAGTGCGCCCCGCGCGACGTGGGCGATACCGCCTGGAACTATCTCAAGAAGCGGCTGGGCGAACTGAAGCTGGGCGGCGCGCAGGGCGTGCTGCGCAACAAGGTGGGGTGCCTGCGGGTGTGCCTCGCCGGGCCGGTCGCGGTCGTCTATCCCGACAACGTCTGGTACCATTCGTGCACCCCGCCGGTCCTGGAGCGGATCATTCAGGAGCACGTGATCGGCGGTGTGCCGGTGGAAGAGTTCCGGCTGAAGCCTCCCGCCGCGGCGTGACGCTTACGCGCCTTCGCGCATCGCACGATAGGCGCTGGCAGCGCGGCGGATATGCGTTTCGGCGATGGCTGCGGCCCAGGCTTCATCGCGCGTGGCAAAAGCCCTGACCAGATCGTGATGATCGCGCTGGCTGTGTTCCATGTCGGCCCGCACGTACTGTTCGGCGGTCCGGTGGACGACGATCTGGCTGACCACCAGACGCATCAATTGCGCCAGCCGGTCGGATTGCGCAGCGGCAAGGATCACCGCGTGGAAGCGGCGGTTGCCTTCGACAAAGCCCGATACGTCCGGCCCGCCGGGGCGATTGATCGCCTGGTCGATCAGGGCGCAATGGCGGCGCAGGTCTTCGATCTGGTCGTCGGCGATGAACCGCGCGGCACGCCGGGCGCAATGGCTTTCAAGCATGGCGCGCAGCGCAAACAGCTCCTCTGCATCGGCATCGGTCCACACCGGCACGAAAACCCGGTTGGTATCGGACCGCTGGAGCAGGAGTTCCGCAACCAGTTCGGCAATCGCTTCGCGGACCGGGGTGCGCGACATACCGCAGTACTGGGCGAACTCGTCTTCCGGCACGAATTGCCCGGCCGGGAAGTGCCCCGAAAGGATCCCGGCGCGTATGCGGACATAGGCTTCGTGCGAGGCTTTGGACACGTTCTCTCCGATCAACTGCGGCGGGGGCGATGCGCCGCGCCCCCGCCGCCCCCCCTTGTCAGAACGAAGCGCCCACTTCCACGCCGATCAGCCGCCGCGCGCCGGGCGAGATGAACGAACCGCCGAACTCGATGGCGGGAATGGCTTCGGCAATGAACCGGCGGTCGAGCACGTTGTCGGCAAACACCGCGATCCGATAGCGGTCGGTGGTGATCCCGGCGCGCAGGTTGAGCACGCCGAACGCATCGCGCCGCGCCACGTCAAAGCGGGCGTTGCCCGTCGACGGGGGCAGGAAGTTGAGCGCCGAAACGGGGAGCAGCCCGGTAAACAGCGTGGGGCGTTCCTGATCCTGCACCGAATGGAACCATGTCGGCCCGGTGATGCGATAGTCGGCGCGGAACAGCAACTTGGCGCTGTCGGTCAGCGGGGCGGTGATCTCGCTGCCCAGGTTGATCGTCCAGTCGGCAGTATAGGGCGACTTGTTGCCCACCGTGTAGGGGCGCGAACGGTTCTTCTTGATTTCGCTGTCGGTCACGTTGAACGAACCGAAGACTTTCCAGCCATCGACGATCCGGCCCGAAAGGTTCAGTTCCGCGCCCTTGATGTCCACGCGGTCGATGTTCGATACCACGCGGAGCAGGCCAAAGCTGCCCACGAAGAACTCGAAGAACTGCATGTCCGTGACGCGGGTGTAGTAGCCGGCCAGATCGTAGGTGATGCGCCCGTCCAGCACTTCGCCCTTGATCCCGGCCTCGAACGCGCTCGACCGTTCCTTGCGGTACTGGTCGTTGATCGTCACCCCGGCGTTGATGGTCTGGTTGAAGTTCTGGTCCACCACGGCGGCGGAACCCTGGTTGTTGAACCCGCCGGATTTGAAGCCGATGCCCCAGTTGGCATAGAGGTTCAGCATCGGGCTGGGCCGGTAGCTGAGCGTGACCTTGGGCTGGAGCTGCTTGAACGTGGCGTTCTGCGGGGTGAACGGCCCGAACACCAGACCGGGGTTGATCGGCCCGCCGGTAAACGGATCCAGCACGTTGGGCACGAGCGAGTTCGACGAACGGTCCTCGATGTCATAGCGCAGCGCAAGACCGGCGGTGAACGTTTCGGTCGGCTTCCAGTCCACCGACCCGAAAGCGGCATAGACGTTGGTCTTGAACTTGTCGGCCAGCAGCAAGGAGGTGGGATTGGCGCTGTTCGGCGCGTTGTAGAGCTGCTTGATCACACCCTGACCGGTGTCTGCGCCAAGGCTGACCCCGGTCTTGCGGTCGATGTGCAGGAAATAGGCGCCCAGTTGCCACGAAAGCGGCCCGGTGCTGTCCGAAAGAAGGCGGATTTCCGCGCTGATGTCTTCCTGTTCGCGCAACTGGTACTGGGTGCCATCGCAGGTCGTCGGGCTATAGGGACCGAAGGTGGACCCGGTGGCCGGGGCGAACAGGAACGGCACCGGAATCTGCCCGATAAAGCCAGGCTGGTTGACCGGAAAACCGGTCAGGGCAGCCGTGCTGGAAAAACAGCTTGCGACCGAACTGTTCACCGCCGGATCGGGATTGTTGATGAAGCGGGCAAAATCGGCCGACGTGCCATCGGCGACAAGATCCTGCTTCACGTTGGAATAGAGCGCCCAGGCGACGAGCTTCATGCCGTTGTCAAAAGCGTGGTCGATCTTGGCCGAAGCGTCGAAACTCTTCTGGTCGTTGGTGGCGCGGATATTGTTGTAGAAGTTGAACTGATGCCGGTTCACGTCTTCGTAGAATGCGGGGTTGAACGCCCCGAAGCCCGGCAAATGGAACGATGCATTGAACGGCAGCGAAGCGCCCTTGAACTGCGCATAGCGCGCCTTGAGATCGACCTGCGTGGCCGTACCCTGGCCCAGCATCACGCGCCCGTCGACCGCCCAGTTCTCCTTGTCGTCCACGGTCTTGGAATTGTTGAGGAACGTGTTGCGCCACCAGCCATCGGTTGTGAAGTAATACCCCGAAAGCACGAACCCGGCATTGCCGCCAAGCGGCCCGGCAAGGTGGCCGGTCGCCTCCCACGTCGCCTCGTTGGCATAGGAGGCGCGCAAGCCGCCGGTCAGCGTGTCGGTCGGCTTCATGGTCTGGAGCACGATTGCGCCCGCCGCGGCGTTGCGGCCATAAAGCGCGCCTTGCGGTCCCTTGAGCACTTCGACCTGGGTCAGCGTGCCCTGCGGCTGGTTGAGCTGGGCCGTATTGGTCTTGAGAATCCCGTCCACCACCAGCGCGACCGAGCTTTCCGCATCGCGTGCGCCGTTTATCCCGCGAATGTTGATCTGGGTATCCCCGGCTTCGGCGGTTCCGGTCACGATGGTCACGCCGGGGGTGAGCTGGGCGAAATCCTCTGCTTTCGTCGCCCCGGTGTTCTGCAGCGCGCGCGCAGTCAGCACGGTAACCGAAGCGGGCGTATCCTGCAGGCGTTCGTTCTGGCGGCGGGCGGTGACGATGATCGTATCGCCCGCCTCATCAGCCGCCCCGGCATCCTGCGCGATAGCCGGCGCGGCACAGCAGAGCAGCAGCCCCAGCGCCGATGTGGTTTCAAGCAGACGGCTGGCACGCATTGTAAACCTCCCTGATGGTCCGGCCCCGTCACCCCCGGTTGGCCAGGTGGTGCGCAGCCGCTTTCCCTGTACGACACGCCCTTGCGATAAAAGAAGCTTATTGTATACAAAGAGGGTCGGTCAAGGGCTGTCGTTTCATGCACTATCGTGCAGGTTTTCGCGCCGAAGGAAATGATCGCACATGGATATTGAATACGAACGAGGACAAAGCCAGTGCCGAAAGACACGGCGTCCGGCAACCGGCGGGAGTGGTAACGCAGATGACCATCGATAACCGCGACCGGGCAGGAGCGCAGCGATGAGCGCGATCACGTTTGTCGAGGTCGGCCCGCGTGACGGGCTGCAGAACGAAAAGACGATGATCTCCACGGCAGACAAGCTGGCGCTGATTGGCCGCAGCATCGCGGCGGGTGCGCGCCGGATCGAAGTGACCAGCTTCGTCAACCCCCGGCGCGTGCCGCAGATGGCCGATGCCGAGGCAGTTTGCGCCGGACTGCCGCAGGGGACCGGCGCCAGCTTCATCGGTCTGGTGCTCAACGCGCGCGGGGCCGAACGCGCCATCGCCACAGGGGCCTTACACGAACTTGGCGCAGTCTGCGTGGCGACCGATCGTTTCGCCATCGCCAACCAGGGCCAGACCAGCGCCGAATCGGTCGCTTCCGCCAGCGCCATCGTCACCGTGGCGAACGCCGCCGGCCTGCACGGGCAGGCAACCATCGCGGCGGCATTCGGATGCCCCTTCGAAGGCGAAGTGCCCGAAGACCGCGTCGTGGCCATGGCCGAAGCCCTTGCCCAGGCCGGGCCGGTCGAAGTGGCGCTGGCCGATACCATCGGCGTGGCCGACCCGGCGCACGTTTCAAGGCTTGTCCGGCGCGTGGCAAAGGCCATCGCACCGCTGCCGGTACGTGTGCACTTCCACAACACCCGCGGCACCGGCATCGCCAATGTCTGGGCGGCGGTGGAGGCCGGGGCGAGCGTGGTCGACGCCGCGCTGGGCGGCCTTGGCGGATGCCCCTTCGCGCCGGGCGCCGCCGGCAACGTCGCCAGCGAGGACGTGGTCTACATGCTCCACCGCGCCGGCGTGGCCACGGGCATGGACCTTGACCGGCTGATCGACGCCAGCCGCTGGCTGGCCGGGGTGATGGACCGCAAACTTCCCGGAATGGTGGCGCATGCGCCCGCCTTTCCCCAAGCCGTTCAGGAGTAGGATCAAGATGGGCTATCGCCTTGGTGTGGATGTGGGCGGCACGTTTACCGACCTCTTGCTGTTCGATACGCAAAGCGGCGCGTTCTGGCGGCACAAGACGCCTTCGACTCCGCACGACAGTTCCGAAGGCATCCTCAACGGGGTGAGCGCGATCTGCGCCAGCGCGGGGATCACACCGGGCCAGGTGGACTTCTTCCTCCACGGAACCACGGTTGCCACCAACGCCGTGCTGGAAGGCAAGGGCGCGCGGGTCGGGCTGGTGACGACCGAAGGCTATCGCCATGTCATGCAGATCGCCCGCAGCTTCGTGCCCGGCGGCCTTGCCGGATGGATCGTGTGGCCCAAGCCGCAACCGCTCGCTGCGCTGGAAGATACGGTCACGATCAAGGGACGGATCAGCGCCGAAGGGGCCGAAATCCGCCCGCTCGACGATGCCGATATCCGCGCGCAGCTTGGCGCGCTCAAGGCCAACGGGGTGGAAGCGGTTACCGTCAGCCTCATCAACGCCTATGCCAACGGCGCCCACGAGGCGCGCGTTGGCCAGCTTGCCGCCGAAGTGATGCCGGGGGTGCCGGTATCGCTCAGCCACGAAGTCCTGCCGGAAATGCAGGAATACGAACGCACGCTGACCACTGTCGCCAACGCGGCGGTGCGCCCGATCGTCAGCAAGTACGTCTCCAACCTGCGCGCGCGCCTCGCGGATGCGGGCATGAACGGCAAGCTTTCGCTGCTGCGGTCCGACGGCGGGCTGATGAGCGCGCAAAAGGCCGAAGAGCACCCGGTCAACATTCTCATGTCTGGCCCCGCTGGCGGGGTGACGGGCGCGATATGGGTTGGCCGCAACGCCGGGATCAGGAACATCCTGACGCTCGACGTGGGCGGCACGTCCACCGACGTTGCCCTGATCGAAAACCTTGAAGCCCGCCGCCAGCGCACCACCGAAGTCGGTCACCTCTCGGTGCGCGCCTCGGCGCTCGATGTGAAGACCGTCGGCGCGGGTGGCGGATCAATCGCTTATGTTCCTGAGCTGACGAGAGCCCTTCGGGTCGGGCCGCAGAGCGCAGGAGCGGTGCCGGGGCCGGTCGCTTATGGAAAAGGCGGCACCCTGCCCACGGTAACCGACGCCAACGTGGTGCTCGGCTACCTCCCGGAGAACCTTCTGGGCGGCACCTTCAACCTTGACCGCGAAGGCGCGAAAAAGGCGGTGCAGACCATCGCCGATGCCCTTGGCATCGACCTGATGGCCGCCGCGCGCGGAATTATCGATATCGTCAACGAAAACATGTTCGGCGCATTGCGGATGATTTCGGTCCAGCAGGGCTATGACCCGCGCGACTTTGCGCTGATGGGCTTCGGCGGGGCCGGACCGCTGCACGTCAACGCCGTGGCGCGGCTGATGGGTTCGTGGCCCGCGATATCGCCGGTTTCCCCCGGCGTGCTATGCGCGCTGGGCGATGCGACCACGCGCATGCGGACGGAAACCGCGCGTTCGTTCAGCCGCCTTGCCAGCCAGACCGAAGCGGCGGACCTTATAGCCGTGCTGGAAGAAATGGCCGCGCAGACCCGCGCCGAACTGGTCGGCGACGGCGTGCCCGAAGACGAGATCAGCACCGCCTTCGAAGTTGACGTGCGCTATGCCGGGCAGGCGTTCGAAGTGCCGCTGACGATCACCGCCGACGTGCTATCCAGCGATGGCGTTGCCGGTATCCTCGCCCGCTTCGATGCCGAACACAAACGCCTGTTCACCTTCAACATGGACACCCCGCACGAAATCGTGAACCTGCGCGCGGTCGCCATGGGCCGCGCGCTCGATCTGCCGGCGGCGCAGATCGAAAAGGGCGATGGCAATCCGGTTGCCGCGAAAATGCGCGACCACATCTTGTGGATGGACGGGCGCGAACAGGCCGCGGTGATCTATGACCGCGCCAGGCTGCGCGCCGGAGACGTGATCCCCGGCCCGGCGATCGTATGCGAAATGGATTCCACGACGCTGATAGAGAGCGGCTGCACCGGTACGGTCGATGCTGTCGGCAACATCCTGATCAATCTGGCCTGAGGAGGCGCAACCCATGCCCGCAACCATTGTCCAGACCAACACCACCCCCTTCACCCGCGTGCCGATCGATCCGGTCACGCTGGACATCATCGAAAATGCGCTGCGCAATGCGCGGATCGAAATGGACGCCACGCTGGTGCGCACGGCAATGTCGCCGGGTATCCGCGAACAGGGCGATGCCTTTCCGCTGATCGCCGACCACACCGGCAAGATGATCGTCGGCCAGTTCGGCTCGTTCATCGGCGGGTTTCTGGAAAACTACGCGGGGACGCTGGAGGACGGGGACATGATCTTCCTGTCCGATCCCTATTCGGTCGATGGCGCGATCAGCCATTCCAACGACTGGCTGGTGCTGCTGCCGGTGTTCAAGGACGGGCGGCTGATCGCCTATACCTCGATGTTCGGGCACCAGAGCGACATCGGCGGCAAGGTCGTCGGCTCGATGCCGATCAACGCCCGCTCGATCTTCGAGGAAGGCGTGCGCATCCCCCCGGTCAAGATCTGGAAAAAGGGCGAATACAACGAAGACCTTGTCCGCCTCGTCATGCACCAGACACGCAAGCCGAACTGGTGCGCCGCCGATCTCAACGCGCTGATCGCCGCCTGCCGGGTGGCGGCACGGCGCGTGGTCGAAATGGCCGATCGCTTTGGCGATGATGTCTATGTCTCCGCCACCCAGGAACTGCTGGCGCGCAACCACCGCGCGATGAAGGCGCTGATCGCCATGGCCATTGCCGAAGACCCGGTCAGCTTCGAGGATTACATCTGCGACGATGGCATGGGCTTTGGCCCCTACCGGATCAAATGCACAATGTGGCGCGAGGGCGAGAAGGTCGTGCTCGACTTTGCGGGAACCGACCCGCAATCGGTCGCCTCGATCAACTTCTTCCTCAACGAAAACATGTTCAAGATGTTCTTCGGCATCTACATGATCATGGTGTTCGACCCGCAGATCCTGTTCAACGACGGGTTCTACGATCTGATCGACGTGCGCATCCCCGAAGGATCGCTGCTCAAGCCCCGGTTTCCGGCCGCGCTTTCCGGGCGCACCCATGCGCTGGGCCGCATCTTCGATATCCTTGGCGGCCTGCTCGGCCAGAAGACGCCGGAGTTCCTCAACGCCGCCGGGTTCTCGTCCAGCCCGCACCTGTTCTATGCGGGCAACGATGAGCGTCCCGGCAAGGACGGCGAATGGTTCCAGCTTTTCCAGATCGGCTTTGGCGGAATCCCCGGCCGCCCGATGGGCGACGGGCCGGACGGCCATTCGCTGTGGCCGGGCTTTACCAACGTCCCCAACGAGTTCCTCGAACGCTACTTCCCGATGGTGATCGAACGCTATGAATGCGAACCGGATTCGGGCGGCGCCGGGCTTCACCGCGGCGGCAACGGCATCCGCATGACCTACCGCTTCCTGTCGAAGGGCACGATAGCCATCCACGACGACCGCTGGTTCGTGCCGCCGTGGGGCGTGAACGGCGGCGCACCGGGCGCACGGGCGCGCAAGATACTGGAAAAGCCCGATGGGACGCAGACCATCGTCGGCAACAAGGTCGAGGATATCGAAGTCGAAGCAGGCGACATGCTGCACTTCATCACCTGGGGCGGTGGTGGCTGGGGCGATCCGCTGGCGCGCGATGCGGCGCTGGTGGGCAAGGAGATCGTGCAGGGGCTGGTCACCCCGGACGGTGCGCGCGCCTATGGCGTCGTGGCCGCCGCCGATGGCACGGTCGATTCCGCCGCCACCGAGGCCCTGCGCGCATCGCTGCGCGCATCGCGCGGCGAATTGCCGCTGTTCGACTATGGCCCCGGCATCGCCGCGCTGCGCGCGAACTGCCTGGCGGAAACCGGCCTGCCCGCGCCGGTCCAGCCCGAATGGCCCCTGCTGGAGGCGGCGCAATGACGATGCCGACCACGAACCCCGGCGCCCTGCGCGATATCCGCGTGGTCGAACTTGGCCAGTTGCTGGCCGGTCCGTTCTGCGGCCAGTTGCTGGGTGACATGGGCGCCGATGTCATCAAGGTGGAGCCGCCCGTTACCGGCGATCCGATGCGCGAATGGGGACAGGGCGCGGAAAAGGTGCAGTGGGAAGTGATCGCGCGCAACAAGCGTTCGGTCAGCGCCAACCTGCGCGTTCCCGAAGGACAGGCGCTGATCCGGCGGCTGATCGCCCATGCCGATGTGCTGATCGAGAACTTCAAGCCCGGCACGATGGAACGCTGGGGGCTTGGCCCTGACACGCTGCTGGCCGAACAGCCCGGCCTGATCATCGCGCGCATGTCGGGCTATGGCCAGACCGGCCCCTATTCCGACCGTGCCGGATTCGGCGGCATTGGCGAGGCGATGGGCGGCTGGCGCTATATCGTCGGTGAGCCCGACCGCGCGCCCAGCCGCATGGGCATTTCGATCGGCGATACCCTGACCGCGACCTATGGCTGCATGGGCGTGCTGGCCGCGCTGCACGAACGCGAACGCACCGGGCGCGGCCAGGTGATCGACGCCGCGCTGTATGAATCGGTGCTGCAGGTGATGGAGGGTCTTGTCCCCGAATACGACCGCATGGGCATCATCCGCGAACGGTCGGGTTCGGTGCTCAAGGGCATTGCCCCGTCCAACGTCTATAGCTGCAAGGACGGCGAGTTCATGATCGGCGCCAACAAGGATTCGCTGTGGAAACGGCTGGCGCAGGCGATGGGGCGGCCCGAACTGGGCGACGATCCGCGCTATGCCACGCATCTTGCGCGCGGAGAACACCAGAGCGAGCTGGACGACCTGATCAACGCCTGGACCCGCACCCTGACGATGGCGGAAGTCGATGCGCTGATGATCGAATATTCCATCCCCGCCGGGCGTGTCTATCGCGCCCCGGACATGCTGGAAGACCCGCACTTCAAGGCGCGCGAGGCGATCATCGAAGTAGAGACGGAACGCTTCGGGCCGCTGAAGATGCAGTCCAGCTTCCCGCGCTTTTCCGCAACCCCCGGCACCGTGCGCCGCCCCGCACCCTCAAAAGTCGGCCAGCACAACGCCGAAATCTATGGCGAACTGCTGGGCCTTGGCGCGGCGGAACTGGCGGACATGGAGGCTGGCGGCGTGATCTGAACGCCGCATGTCCGCGATCGCGGCGCGCACAACGGGCGCTCAGGCCTCCGCTTCTTCCCGCTCGATCTCGCGCCACCCGATATCGCGGCGGCAGAATCCTTCGGGGAAGCCGATCGCATCGACCGCCGCATAGGCAACATCGCGCGCGGCTTTCACGCTGGCCCCGCGCGCGGTGACATTGAGCACGCGGCCGCCGCTGGCCGACAGCACGCCATCGCCCGACAGCGTGGTTCCGGCATGGAACACCTTGGCCCCGCCTGCTTCGGCCGCGGGGATATGGTCGATCCGCCCGCCCTTCTTCGGCGTGCCCGGATAGCCTTGCGCGGCCATGACCACGGTCATCGCCACGTCGGGCGAAAAGCGCGGTGGCGCCATGGCGGACAGCTTGTTGTCGGCGCAGGCCAGCAGCAGTTCGGCCAGATCGCTTTCCAGCCGCATCATCAGCACCTGGCATTCGGGATCGCCGAAGCGGGCGTTGTATTCTATCAGCTTCGGCCCTTGCTCGGTCAGCATCAGACCCGCATAGAGCACGCCCGAATAAGGCATGCCTGCGTCGGCCATCGCCTTGACCGTGGGCGCGATGATGCGCGAAAGCACTTGCGCTTCGAGTTCCGGCGTCAGCACCCGCGCCGGGCTGTAGGCGCCCATGCCGCCGGTATTCGGCCCGGTATCGCCATCGCCCACGCGCTTGTGGTCCTGTGCCGACCCGAAGGGCACGATGGTGGCCCCGTCGGTCAGCGCAAAGAAGCTGGCTTCTTCGCCGGCCATGAACTCTTCGACCACCACTTCCGCACCCGCCGCGCCGAACGCGCCGTCGAACATGTCATCAACCGCCGCCTGCGCCTCGTCCATGGTCATCGCCACGACCACGCCCTTGCCCGCGGCAAGCCCGTCGGCCTTGATCACCACCGGCGCGCCGAACCGGGCCAGCGCGGCGCGCGCCTCGTCCAGCGAACGGGTGCGCACATATCCGGCGGTGGGGATTCCGGCGCGCGCGCACAGATCCTTGGTAAAGCCCTTGGACCCTTCAAGCTGGGCAGCGAGGCGGCTTGGCCCGAACACGGAAAAGCCCGCCGAGCGCAGCGAATCGGTCAGCCCGTCGACCAGCGGCGCTTCGGGACCGACCACGATCAGGCCGATCCGCTGCGCTTCGCAGAATGTCACGACGGCGGCGTGGTCGGTCAGGTCCAGCACCGCGATCCGGGCGTGCTCGGCAATGCCGGGGTTGCCCGGCGCGGCGTGCAGCTTGTCCACCAGCGGCGATTGCGCCAGCTTCCAGCTCAGGGCATGTTCGCGCCCACCCGATCCCAGCAGCAGGATATTCATGGCTTTCCCTTCCGCGCCCTATGACGATGACGACAGCAATCCGTCCGGCGGGCTGTTAGCGAGGGAATCGGCCGGGGACAACGCTCCGGCCCTTTCGATTTCCGAGATTTCCGCCCTGCTCAAGCGCACGGTGGAAGATCGCTTCGGCTTCGTGCGGGTGCGCGGGGAGCTTTCCGGGGTCAAGCGCGCGGCTTCGGGCCACCTCTATTGCGCGCTCAAGGATGAAGGCGCGCGGCTTGACGGGGTGATGTGGCGCGGCAATGTCCAGCGCCTGAACTTCCGCCCGGAAGACGGCGTCGAAGTGATCGCCACCGGCAAGCTGACGACCTATCCCGGCCGCTCCAATTACCAGATCGTGATCGACCGGATGGAGATCGCGGGCGAAGGCGCGCTGCTCGCCCTGCTGGCCAGGCTCAAGGCCCGGCTGGAAGCCGAAGGGCTGTTCGATGCCGCACGCAAGCGGGCGCTGCCGTTCCTGCCGCGGGTGATCGGCGTGGTCACCTCCCCCACCGGCGCGGTGATCCGCGATATCCTGCACCGCCTGAACGATCGTTTCCCCAGCCGGGTGATCGTCTGGCCGGTGCTGGTGCAGGGCCAGGGCGCGGCAGCGCAGGTGGCGCAGGCGGTGCGCGGCTTTTCGGCCCTGTCCGCAGACGGGGCGATTCCCCGGCCCGATCTGGTGATCGTTGCGCGGGGTGGCGGCTCGATCGAGGACTTGTGGTCCTTCAACGAAGAAGATGTCGTGCGCGCGGTGGCCGAATCGACAATTCCGGTAATCAGCGCGGTCGGCCATGAAACCGACACCACGCTGTGCGATTTTGCCGCCGATCTGCGCGCGCCCACCCCCACCGCCGCGGCGGAGCTGGCTGTCCCGGTCCATGCCGAACTGGCCGCTTTCGTCGCCGATCTCAACGCCCGCCAGCGCCGCGCCAGCGGGCGCATGCTCGCGCAGGCGAAAGAGCGGCTCGATGCGCGCAGCCAGCGCCTGCCGCAACCCCAGGCGCTGTTGCAGGGGCAGGCGCAGCGGCTCGACGATCTGGGCGACCGGCTGCGCCGCGCGCTGGGCCACCGCACGCAGATTGCCGCGGCGCTGCTTTCCCGCCACGCCGGGGCTTTGCGCCCGGCGCTGCTCACCGCGCGGGTGGAGCGGGCGCGCGAACGCCTTGCCGCCCACCGGCTGCGCCCCGAAGCCGTGCTGCAACGGATCGAGCATGCGCGCGGCAAGGTTGTCGCGCTCGACCGGCTGCGCCGCTCGCTTGACCCCGAAGCACCGCTGCAACGTGGCTATGTGCTGGTTACCGACCGCGCCGGGGCGCTGGTCAAGGACCGGCACAGCGCGCAGGAAACGCGCGAACTCACGCTCAAGTTTGCCGATGGCGTGCTGGACGTGACCACGGCGGACGCCACAGCGCCGGTCCGGCGGCCAGCGCCGAAGCCGCGTCCGGCTGCCCCGCCGGCAGGACAACAGGAATTGTTCTGAACGACACCTAAAGCTACATTGGGCGCATGTTGATGTCCCAATCCGGCCGCCTTGCGCGCCTTCACTACCTGCCCGGCGGGTTTCGCCAGCTTTCGCCGGGCGATCATGTCGTCTGCGCCGTATCGGGGATGCAGATCCCGCTCGACATGCTGCGCTACTGGTGCGCGCACCGCCAGGAAGCCTATGCCAGCGCGGAGATTTCCACCCGCCGCCACCTCGAAGGATGACCGGGGGGCCGCAACCGCTCTCGCGCCGCGACATGCTGGCTGGCGGCAGCGCGGCGCTCGGCCTGCTGGCGCTGGGCGCGACGCCGCCGCCAGCCATCACGCTCCAGCCTGGCGGGCGGCTGACGCAGGGCGGCTGGCTGCGCGGGAAAGTGCAGGCCGGGGTCGGCGCGCTGTCGCTTGACGGGCGCGCGGTGCCGTTTGCCGCCGACGGGCAGTTCCTCATCGCGTTCGACCGCGACGCCGGGCCGACCGCGCAACTGCTGGCGCGGCTCCCCGGCGGCGCAAGCTTCGCGCGCGATCTGGCGGTGGCGCCGCGCGCGTGGCAGATCGAGAATATCAACATCGCCCGCCGCCCCGGCGGCATGGCCAGCGAAGACTACATGCGCCTGCGCCGGACGGAACTGGCGCGGATCGGCGCCGCGCGGGCGATGGATACCGGGGCGCAAGGCTGGCGGCAGGCGTTCGTGCGCCCCGCCGCCGGGCGTATCTCCGGCCGGTTCGGATCGCAACGGGTCTATCGCGGGGAACCGGCCGCCTATCATTCGGGCATGGACATTGCGGGCGGCGAAGGCGCACCGATCCTTGCCCCGGCCGATGGCACGGTGATCCTGGCCGCCGACACGCCGTTCAGCCTGGAGGGCCATCTGCTGATGATCGATCACGGCATGGGGCTGAACAGCGCGTTCCTCCACTGTTCGGCGCTGCTGGTGCGCGAAGGCGAAGCGGTGAAGCAGGGCCAGGTGATCGGCCGCATCGGCCACACCGGGCGGGCCACCGGACCGCACCTGCACTGGTCGATCAAGTGGCGCGATTCACGGCTCGATCCGCTGCTGTTTCTGCCCGGCGCAGCGTGACTTTCCGCTACGGCACCCAAGCTTTCATTACAATTGATACCTTGTGTAACCCAAATGCTCTATCCTGCACCTTGAGGCAGGTTCCGGCAGTTTTCTGCTGCAATTTCAGTAGAAGATATCGTTAACATCGGCAAAATTGCCTGTGCCAGATTTGCCACACTTCAGTCCCGAATTGTTGCGCTTCGATGAATATCCCTTCCAACACGGCGCAAAAATCTTTCAGACGGTCCCATCGGAAACCTTTTGCAAAGGGCGCCCTGCGCTCCCTTCCCGCCAGAAGGATTCGGACAAAGATATTGGGCAGGCCAGACCAACCCAAAACAAAGGGACTGACAACGTGAAAAACATCAACCCATTTGCCCTGCGGGCAAGCACGGCATCGCTCGCGCTTGGCGTGGCGCTGATCTCGATGCCCTCGTTCGCGCAGGAAGCGGAAGCGGACGACGCCGGTTCGGAATCGATCATCGTCACCGGTTCGCGCATCGCGCGCCCGAACCTCGATTCGTCCAGCCCGATCGCGGTCGTCACCGGCGAACAGACCGTCGCCAACGGCGACATCACGCTCGACACCTACCTCAACACGCTGCCGCAGGTTAACCCGGCCGGCACGTCCACGTCGAACAACCCCGGCAACGCCGGCCAGGCCAACATCGACCTTCGCGGCCTGGGTTCGAACCGCAACCTTGTCCTGATCAACGGCCGTCGCGCGATGGTTTCGGCATCGGACCAGACGGTTGACCTCAACACCATTCCGCAGGCCCTGATCTCGCGCATCGACGTGCTGACCGGCGGCGCCGGCGCGGCCTATGGCGCCGACGCGGTGGCCGGCGTGGTCAACATCGTCCTGAAGGAAAACTTCCAGGGTCTTGACCTGCGCGCAAACTACGTCAACCACCTGTCGCGCACCGACGCCCGCGAATACCAGTTCTCCGGCACCATCGGCGGCAACTTCGACGACGGCCGCGGCAACATCGCGTTCTCGGCCGAATATTCGAACCGCCAGGGCCTGATCAAGGCGCAGCGCGACTTCGCCGCGCAGGCGACCTCGACCACCGGCACCCCGCCGGTCGGCCGCTTGATCGAAAACAGCGCCATCCCGCAGAGCGCGATCAACGCGCTGTTCGCCAAGTATGGCGTGTCGGCCGCACAGACCCCGATTTCGGGCCTGAGCCAGCTGCACTTCAATTCGGACGGCACGCTGTTCGGCGGCGGTACGTTCAACAACCCGCTGGACGTTTCCAACTACCGCGGCGCAGCCGATGGTACGGACGCTGCCGGTGCGAACCAGAACTTCTTCCCGGATTTCTATTCGTACAACTTCGACGCGATCAACCTTCTGGTGAACCCGCTTGAGCGCAAGACGGCGTTCATGCGCGGCCACTATGAAATCGCGCCGTTCGCCACGTTCTTCACGCAGGCGTCGTACACCGAATATTCGTCGGCCAACGCGCTGGCACCGACGCCGATCGGCACCCGCATCTATGCCACTTCGGCACCGGGCGGCACGTCGTTCGCCACGTCCAACCTGGTCACGCCGGGCGTGTTCGTGACCAACAGCCTCGTGCCGGTGACCAACCCGTTCATCCCGGCCGATCTTGCCGCCCTGCTTGCGGCCCGCACCGGCGATGACGCATCGCTGGTCGGTTCGGGTCCGACCGAAGCCTTCCGCATGGGGATCCGCTCGCTCGGCACCGGTCTGCGCCAGTCGAACTACAACAACGAAGTGATGCAGGTCCTTGGCGGTCTGCGTGGCGACATCAGCCCGAACTGGCGCTATGAAGCCTACTATTCGTGGGGTCGCACCACGATCGACCGCGAAGCGACCGGCAACGTCAACGTGCAGAACCTGCAGCGCCTGCTCGAAGCGCCCGATGGCGGCAACAGCCTGTGCGCCGGTGGCTACAACCCGTTCGGCATCCAGCCGATCTCGGCCGCCTGCGTTGCCTTCCTCGATGAAACGGGCCGCACCCGCACCCGCTTCACCCAGCAGATCGCCCAGGCATTCGTTTCGGGCAGCCTCTATGACCTGCCGGGCGGCCCGCTTGGCGTGGTGCTGGGCGTCGAAAGCCGCCGCTTCGCCTACACCTTCGATCCGGGCGCGCTGGCCGGTCCGATCGCCGGTTTCAACACCTCCACCCCGGACAACGGCACCAACAACTTCTTCGACGTGTTCGGCGAAGTTCTGGCTCCGATCACCAGCGACCTTTCGCTGTCGCTCGGCTATCGTTATTCGCGCAGCGATTTCAACGATGTGCAGAACGGGATCGACGGCAAGCCGGTCGGGTCGAGCGCCTACAAGGCCGAACTGTCCTACAGCCCGATCGACGAAGTCCGCCTGCGCGGTTCGTACCAGCGTTCGGTCCGTGCGCCCAACTTCGGTGAACTGTTCTCCGGCGGTGCGTCGTTCGTGCAGGCGTTCGATCCCTGCTCGATCACGACCGAGTTCCGCAAGAACGGCGGCACCGCAGCTTCGGCTCTGTGCGCTGCAACCGGCGTTGGCAGCCCTGCCAACTTCGTTGCCACGCCGGGCCTGCAGGTCAACCTCGGTTATGCCGGCAACCCCAACCTGAAGCCGGAAAAGTCGGATGCGTTCACCGCTGGTGTCGTGTTCAACATCGGGCGTCTGGTCGGCTCGCTCGACTACTACAACATCAAGATCTCCGATGCGATCTTTGGCCCCGACACCAACCTGTTCCTGGCCGCCTGCTATGGCTACCAGGGCTCGTTCAACACGGCGCTGAGCGCCAGCAACCCCTACTGCTCGTCGGTGAAGCGCGCTGGTTCGAACCTGTCGTTCGTCGCGGTCGACTCCTCGCTGGGTGGGGACTCGAACTCGAACTTCCTGCTGCAGAACATCGGCGGCATCAAGACTTCGGGTCTCGACATGCAACTGGCGTACAAGATCCCGACCCCGTTCATGGGTGAGGAATCGGAAATCGCCCTCGACGTGTTCATGAAC
>Ga0075441_10000219_pt1 | contig 29050 bp, 22 predicted proteins | sample CoawatmetaG00DNA_FD_71582 | JGI IMG/M metagenome (GOLD analysis project Ga0075441, IMG submission 71582) | Marine microbial communities from the West Antarctic Peninsula - Coastal water metaG002-DNA | ecosystem: Environmental > Aquatic > Marine > Coastal | place: Atlantic Ocean: West Antarctic...
CGAGTTCGCCAAGGCTTCTGGAGAGCCGGATGCACAACGAAAGGTGCACGTCCGGTTCGGAGAGCAGGCGTGGGAAACTGGCGGTGGAGACACCCCACAGCGCCCACGTCTGACTCTACTATGAAAACCATTCCTCATCTCATTGTGATCGCCTCGCTTTCGAGCCTTGCCGCTTTCGCTGGCGCGTCGGCGCAGACGGCCGAACCGGACCTTGATGTGGCGGCCATCCGGGCACGCGCCAGCGCTGGCGCCAGTGATGCCGACGCGCTCTCTGCCAATGCTCGCGCAAGGGCCGAGGCGCTGGCGCGGGAGGCCATGACAAGCACCAGCGAGGCCGAGGCGCACGCTCGCCGCTTCACCCGTGAGGCCGCCGCAAGTGCTAAGCACGATCCGGCCAGCACCTTCGACTTTGACCGGATGGTGGCCGATGCCGGCACCATGACCAGCGAAGGCATGGGCGATGCGCCAAGGTTTATAGCCTTTGCTTCGCTCTCGATGCCGCCGGCGGCGTTACGGGCAATGATCGACGACGTGGCCAAGGCCGGCGGCATCGTCGCCCTGCGCGGTCTGCCTGGCAACAGCGCCAAGGCTCTGACGGACGCATTGGCAAAAGTCGCAAAGCCCGGCGAGCAGCTGGACGGCGTCGGTATCGACCCGCGGCTTTTCCGTGCTTTCGGGATCGAGACCGTGCCCACCTACGTCGTCACCAGCAGCGACTTCGATCTGTGCGACGGGTTCGATTGTCGGACGCAGGTCCCGCCCCACGACCGGATGAGCGGCAATGTCAGCGCAGCCTACGCCCTTGAGACCTTCGCGCACGGCGGCGGCCCCGGCGCTTTGCTCGCGGCCCAGCACCTCGCCCGTCTTGAAAGGCAGGATCCATGAAACGACCAATCCTCTGTCGCGCAGGCGTGTTCGCGCTCCTGCTCACCCTCGCCGGACCGCTTCACGCCCAGACAACAACCGATGCTGCCAAGGCGGACGGCAAGGCATTCGGGCGAGACAAGGCGGCATCCGCGCAAAGTGCGGCAACCACAAACCCGGATGCCAGTCGCATCCCCAATTTCGGCGGCACACCAAGTCAGTCGGGCTATTTCGACGATCCGGACCGGATGAGCCGCGAAGCGGCTAGCCAGGCCACCACCAGTACCGGCTACAAAGCCATGCGGGACTCGATGGACCGGCGGGCCCAGTTTGCCCCTCAGGATCTCGATGCGACGATCGCGCGCAGCAATGTAATCAGCGATGATCCGCTCGCCTATACAAGCGGGATGGCCATCGGCGGCACGCAAGGACGCTGCGTGCCCTTGCCGCCGGCCAGCGGAACCGCAGCGCGCTACATGGCAACCTGTAATGTCGGCTACACCGCCAGCCAAGAAACCCGGACCTGCCCCGTGACATTGACCGCGCGGGTCGAGCAACGTCAGGTCTACGGCTACTATTGCGTTGGCGGCAGCGGGGTTGACCCGGCTTCGGTCTACAACTGCAACCGCTACCCCGCGCCGCAATGCACGGTCACGCAGTCCTATCCGATCAACCTGTGCGATCCCTATTTCGGGATCTACTGGGGCTGCAACTCCGGCGATCTGAGGGTTGACCTCGTCAGTTGCACCGCGCCGGTCGAGGGCGCCACGCCCTATACGGTGACGGGCGAGAACGTCGTCACGACGACACGCGACGAAAGCCAGTGCGCTGGCCTCGCAGCCGACAGCTCATGTCAGCAGGACACTGAGACGTGCACCGACAGCGATCCGGTGACCCGCATTGTCGATGGCATCGCCGTGACGCAGCCTTGCTGGGCATGGAGCCGTAGTTACAGCTGCGCACAGTTTACCGAGGCTCAGGACTGCCAGACACTTGAAGACACCCCGGGCTGCAAGCTCGTGCGCGAAGACTGTCTTGCTGGCGAGCCCTGCCGCACCTGGGAGCGGGTTTATGATTGCCCGGTTCCGGACCAGCCCGCGAACAGCAATCAGTTCATCTGCGATGGCGATGTCTACTGCATCGATGGCTCGTGCGAGACCATCCAGCGCGAAGCCAATGACGAGTTCAAGGACGCGGTTGTCGCGTTGAACGCGATGAATCAGGCCCGCCGCGAATTCGATCCAGACAATCTAACCCTGTTCAAGGGGACCCGCGAAAGCTGCTCGTCGAAGGTGTTCGGCATTCTCAACTGCTGCAAGGGCAAAGGCTTCCCGCTGATTCCGGGCATCCAGCTGCTCGTGGCACTGGGCTGCAGCCGCGAGGAGATGCTGCTGCATCAAAAGGACGCACAGGGTCTGTGCGCCTACGTCGGCACTTATTGCTCGTCCTCCTTCCTTGGCGTGTGCCTGACCAAGCGGAAGGTCTACTGCTGCTTTGAATCCAAGCTCTCGCGGATCCTGCAGGAACAAGGCCGCCAGCAGCTGAACAAGCCCTGGGGCAAGCCGAAGACGGAGCAATGCTCCGGGTTCACCATCGACGAGTTCGCCCGGCTTGATCTGAGCCGAATGGACTTCAGCGAAGTCTATGCCGAGTTCACCGACGCCGCCCGCCTGCCTGATGAACTGCAGGCCACCCAGGAAATCCAACAGAAGATCGAGGACTATTATGCCCGCGCACGCCAATAAGGCCGCGTGGCGGCTGCTTGCCGCCTGCGCGATTGCCAATGCCGTTTGCGTCCTTCCGTCCGCAAACGCGCAGACGGCCACCACCCCGACCGATGCGCCACCACGCGCCGAGACGAGCGAGCGGCAGGACAGCTTCTACTGCGAGGAGCGCCGGCTTGGGTACTGGTTCTACTGCAACCGGCCCAAGCCGCCGGAACAGCAGGCACCCGCGCCGGCTGCGAGCGCCACGAGCCAGCTTGACGCAATCACGGCGACCTTGCGGGAGCTCAAGGCCAAGGCGATCCTCGAGCCCACGCCTGCTAATGTGACGGCCTACATTCGGTTCCAGCGCGCCCAGCTCGACCGGGCTTCACTCTTCAGCGACGTCTGGCAACGGGCGATCTGGCAGGATCCCGAGCTCGACTACACGCTGCAGCGCCCGGTTTCGACGCTCGGCAAGCGCCAGTGGCAGGATTCGCGCAGCGCGGAACGGAACGCGGCAATGGCGCAGCTCTCCGAGCGCTACGGGCTCTTCTACTTCTTCGCCCAGAGCTGCGGCGCCTGCGAGGTCATGTCGCCGATCGTACAGAGTGTTGCCTCGACCTGGCATATCGCTGTCCGAGCGATTTCGACCGACGGCGGCCCATCGCGGCATTTCCCGAATTACACGGTCGAGACCAACCAGCGCAGCCGCATGGGCCTGGAGCCCAAGATTACGCCAGCTGTCGTGCTCTGGGACGCCCTGACCGGCCGCCCCATTCCGATCGGCTACGGCGTGATGAGCGCCGACGAGCTTCAGGACCGGATCTACCTCCTCACATCGAAGGAAGCTGGACGTGACTACTAGGATGAAAAGAGTCGTCGCTGCGATCCTTGCAGCCACCCTTCCCCTCACCAGTGCATCGGCCGACGTCGGCAGTTCAATGGACTCGTTTCTGAACGACGTCGGCGGCGCAGCCAACGTCAACGGGCCGACCGCGTTTCAGGGGCAATCGGCCGGCTATTACAGCCTCGGCAATGTCTGGACGCGCTTCCCGCAAAAGACGACCAACATTGCCAACCTGCAGCTGCCGCGCGCCCGCGCAGGGTGCGGCGGTATCGACATTTTCGCGGGGTCCTTCAGCTTCATCAACGCGAGCGAGATCGTGGCGATGCTGAAGGCGGTCGCCAACAATGCCGTCGGCTTCGCCTTCAGCCTGGCGATCGACACGGTCTGCCCGGAATGCTCGAAGATCATGCAGGAGTTCAGCCAGAAGGCTCAGCTCATGAACAATCTCAACATCAATTCCTGCGAGATGGCACAAGGATTGGTGGGTGGGATCTGGCCGAAGGGCGACCTTGCCGACAAGGCGGTCTGCGAAGCGATCGGGAACTCTGAGGGCATCTTCACGGACTATGCTGCAGCCAAGCACGGCTGCGGCACCAGGGGGCAGCGTTCGAGCACGACTGCGCAAGGGTCGGGCAAGTATGACGACGTCAATCCCGGTGTGCCGCGAAACTACACCTGGACGATCCTCAAGAAGTCGGCGTTCTTCTCACCCGGAGGCCGCTTCGACGAAGAGCTCGCCGAATATGCCATGACGCTGTTGGGCACGATCATCTACGTGCCGCCCAAGGACGATGAACCGGGCAAGTTCGTGCCGATCGTTGGCGAAGCCTCGTCGACGCTTGTGACCTCGCTGCTGGATGGCACCACGAACGGCAACGTCCTCATTTTCGACTGCGACGAGACGGAAAAGTGCCTCAACCCAGGTTTCAAGTCGCTGAGCCTGCCCGCATCGAAAGCGCTGCGGCCGCGCGTCGCGGCGCTCATTGGCGGGATGGTTCAAGCGATCCGCGATGATACGGCGATCACCGAAGAGCAGAAGGAACTGCTGCAGGTCGCATCGATCCCGCTCTACAAGATCCTGACCGTCCAGGCGGCCTATGGCCGCGGCATGCCGACCGACGACCGCGAGACCCTGGCCGAGATCGCCAGTGTCGACCTGCTGTTTGCCGTGCTCGATCGCATTGTCAGCGAGGCTGGCCGCTCAATGTCGAGCTTCATTGGGGCCGACGAAGCAAAGATCGCGATGTGGCAGAGCCAAGTCAATGTCGTGCGTCAGGCGCTGGCTGACCGGCAGGCCAACACGCATCTCAAGGTCAATGCGGTGCTGCAGATCATCGAGAAGACGGCGTTCATCGAGAACGTGCTGGCTGCCTCGATGTCACCCGGAATGGCCGCATCGCTCGACTGGTCGCGCGGCGTCCAGAGCCGTGCCCTCACCCACTGACCGGGCTAACCACATCCAGGCGGGACAATAGACATGGTGGAGATTTTCACGGTCGGCGGCGGCGACTATCTGGTCAACGTCTTCCAGGCAGTCGCTGCCTGGACCGGCAATGGCGGCTACAAAAGCCTGCTCCAGGTGGTCATGGTGATGGGTCTTGGCCTTTCCGCCCTGACACTGGCATTCAACCAGGACTGGCGGGCGTGGATCAACTGGTTCCTGGGCGCCACGCTCATCTACTCGTGCCTGATGGTGCCGCGGCTCGATGTCCATGTGACCGACCGGCTCAACCCGAGCCTTGCGCCGGCCAATGTCAGCAATGTGCCGCTGGGCCTGGCTCTCATGGCGAGCTTTACCAGCCAAGTCGGCGATTATTTGACGGGCTCGGCCGAGGTGGTGTTCGGCCTGCCTGGCGATCTCAACTATTCAAAGAACGGCATGATCTACGGCGCGCGGCTCTACGATGCGACCCGGTCCTTGCGGATTTCCGATCCCGAGTTCGCCGCCAATCTCGATGAGCATTTCCGGCAGTGCGTGTTCTACGATGTCTTGCTCGGCCGCTACTCGATGAAGGAGCTGGCGGAGACGGGCGACATCTGGGCGACGATAGCCCCGGGCAGCCAGGCTCGCGCGCAACGGTTCCTGACACGCGATGCGACCACTGGCGAGGTAAGCTCGAACATCGTGACCTGCCGCGAGGCCTACGACACGCTCAATGCGCAGTGGGCCGGACTGGTCGATGCGATGGGTTCGGTATTCGGCCGACAGCTCTACCCCAACCAGACGGCCGCGCTGGCCAAAGCGAAGCTCTTCGCCGATCTGCCGGTCGCCTATCAGTACCTGACCGGGGTCTCGGCCAACGCGACCGAGATCTTCAAGCAGACGCTGACGATCAATGCGATGAGCCAGGCCATGCACTCGATGTCCGGCGGCAGCGGCGCGGGCAATGTCGACGTCTACGCCCAGACCCGAGCCGACATTCAGACCGAGCGGACCTATGGTTCGATTGCGAGCAACGCGATGAAGTGGGTCCCGCTCCTGAACGTCGTGCTAACGGTGCTGTTCTACGCCCTCTTCCCGGTCCTGTTTCCTCTATTCCTGCTCCCCAAGACGGGCCCTGTCGCACTCAAGGGCTATGTAACAGGCTTCTTCTATCTCGCGGCCTGGGGGCCGCTGTTCGTGATCCTCCACATGATGCTGATGTACAAGGGTGCGGCTGACATGAGCGCGGTCACGGGCAGCAACGGTCTCAGCCTTGCAAGCTTCACTGGCATGGCAGACGTGAACAGCGATATCGGTCTGCTGGCAGGCTACCTCATCGCATCAGTCCCGTTTCTGGCAGGGGGTGTGGCGAAGGGCGCCATGGCAATCTCGCACCACGCGACGAGCTACCTCAACCCTAGCCAGAACGCGGCGGAAGAAGCGGCCCGAGAGGCGAGCACCGGCAATGTCTCGCTCGGCAACACCAGCTTCGAAAACTCGAGTGTCCTCACGCGTCAGTTCGCCCAAGGCACGATTGCCCCAAGCTTCACCTATGGCGCGCCGCAGACGCGAACCTTCAGCGACACCGGCTCGATGACGACGAGCTTCCCGGATGGCAGCTACGACCAGATCCCGACCTCCAACTATCCCTTCACGCCGACGCTGGGCCAGGAGTTCACGGCGCGCCTTTCGACGATGGCATCGCAGGCCCGCGCCAACAGTGAGACCTATGCCAATGTCGCAACGGAATCGACGACCAGCGCCGTCACGAAGTTCCGCGAGCTCAGGGACCAGTTCAGCCGAGGCGCATCCTTCGAGAGCGCGACCGGCACCTCGAACTCCGACAGCATCCAGACCGCATTCAGCGAGGTCGATCAGGCATCGACCAGTCTGCAGCGGCAATTCGGGCTTTCCCGCAGAGCGGCCGATGACATTTCAACGGCCTGGTTCCTCGGTGGTGAAGCCGGCGCCAAAGCGGGCATCTCGAACGGTGTCGCTTCGGCTAACGTCGGCCTAAAGGGCGGCGGGACACATACATGGACCGACAGCGACATCGGCATCGCTTCGGAAGACCGTTCGCGGATCTTTGGGAGCCTGTCCCAGATGTCTGACAGCCGCAATTGGTCGAGCACCCGCGATGGGTTCGTTCGCTCAGTCAGTACCTCATCAAGCTCGTCGATCTCGACAACCGCAAGCGGTATGAATGCCTCTCTGACGGAAGCGCAGAGCTTCACTATCGAGGCTCGTCGGGCCGAGGAGCTTGCCAATCGTCTCGAGAGCCAGGCGTCTTTCTTCGAAGGAAACAGTGCTGCAGGCAGTCTTAACCTGTCCCAAGCCTACCGTGAATGGGGTCTCGCCGAGATCGAAAGCAACCGCGATTTCTATGGCAATGCGCGGTTCGATGACATCACCTTCCAACTCAGTCCGGAAGGCCAGGCATTGCAGGCAAAGTTCATCGAAAGTTATGCCGAGCAGCTTCGCGACGGGATCGACGATCGCCTCGTACTCGCCCCCGGGTTGCCCGTATCCCGTCCAGCGGTCTCTGGCGCGGGATCGGTGCGCGGCCGAGCACAAACCGGTGGCGGAGCTTCCGGGTCGGTACCACGGGTCGGTGCCGGCGGTCTCCAAGAAGAGGTGCAAAGGGCTCAGGCGGCCGGTCGCCAGAAGATTACCGGCTCTAGGGGGCGTCTGGACGCGATCACCAAGGGAGCCCAAGGTGCCAGTGCAGAAGCAGCGGATGATGTGAAGGAGTGGTGACCTGCAACGGTCACCACAGTCCGAAAGACGCGCCAGCCAAGTACGAAAAACCAGCTGCAATGACGACCAGAACCGCTAGCGTGAGACTGCGCGCCCAAGGGTCGGCCCAGGACTTCTTGATCTGATACTCCATCAGACGATTGTCACGGATAGCTTCGCTAACTTCCGCAAAGCCTGACCAAGGCGATGCCGCATCAACCCCATCGAGGTTCGGCATTTCAGGCTTGCGATTTTCCATGGCCTTACATTCCAATGTTTGAAAGAACCCGGATGAGAACATAACAAGATCGGCTGTCAATTTGCAAGTGACGAGAACGTGAATGGACGGGCGAATTTGCCAGCAGTCTGAAAGGATTTGCTCGCGATTTTGTGTAGCAATCCTAAAGCAGGGTTGTTGAGGTCGTCGCGAACAAAGGGCACGATTACGTGTGCTTTCGCACGAGAAATCGCCACATTGATGAGCCTTTCGCCATCGCGGCCTTGCAAAAAATTTGATGTTCCATCCACCGGATCAAAGATCACGAGGGTCCGCTCGCTTCCTTGCGCTCGGTGGACAGTACTGACTGAAATTTCGGGATGCCGTCGCCTGAGAAAATTCCGGATCAGCGTTCGTTGAGCTCGAAAAGGCGTCAGAACCATAATGTCCTCCGCATCGACATACGAGCCAGCCAGATTATCGATAATGGTTTCGATGAGCTTGGCCGACTGAAAACGAATGAAGCCACCGTAGCTTTGCGAATACGTCGCTGGCTCGGAGACTTGATCGAAGCAAACTCGCGGGATCTCGCGTCCATCTACGAAAAAGGGGCTGCGCTGCTTCTTCCACTCGGGATCAGCCAGCGCCTTTCGACATACCTTGAGTTCGCCGTCATAGAATGTCGTGCTTACAGCCTGGCAGATTCCAACTGCCATTCGAGACTGCTCGTTCAGCATGGTCGTTGGAACATGGGCGAACAGATCGAATGCCGTTTTCCCAAGAAGGGCCTTTTCGCCCGCCCCAGCGCTTTGAACGATCGGCGACAGCTGACATGGATCACCGGCAAATATGGTCTGCTGCCCCATTGCCGGGACCATGAGGGCGGCTGGTCCAATCACCTGACTGGCCTCGTCGCAGATCACAAAATGCCAAGGGCCTGCCGCGCGCAGGGTTTCGTGCCAAGTGATCGCCGAGGAAACGGTAGTCGCCACAAGCCTGGCTTCGGACGCGACGGCCGAGATATCTGCGCCCAGCTCCTTGCGGAGTGCGCTCAATTTGTCCTTCCATCTGATGTGCTCGCCGACTTTGCTCTTCGGAGGTTCGGATGCCTCAAGTAGCAAGAATTCCGTGCTCTTTTCGGCAATACCTGGTGCGAGCAGGTGCGGGCGATTTACAAACTTCCGTGGGTCAAAATAGGCGCCCACCCGTTTGGTCGTTTTCGCGATAGCTGGCTTGTCGATGCGCCCAAGCCAATCATCGATGGAAACCAGTGCCGTGTCCACGGCGACATTCGTTGGTCCCAGCAGGAGTATGCGAGATTTCGGAAATCTCTTGAGCAGGTAGGCGCCCAACGCGCCAATCGTATAGGTCTTGCCAGTTCCCGGCGGACCGATTGTGATTGAACATCGATATGCCGAGTTCTGGACGGCCTCCACTTGCCTTTCACGGAGGTCTGCAAAGCTATCGCCAAGCGGAAGAACTGGCTGGAGCGGCTCTGTGTCTTCTTTCGTCTGGCGTAGTCGTTTGGCTGCGAGTGCGCCCATTTCACCGGCCCACATGTCGATCAGCGGCCCAAGGAAATCGCCCGGAAATAGCCAGATCTGACCTCCGATCGATGGCATCCCGCCTGCTGCGACCTGAATCACGATCCTGTCGTTATCGCTATCGACAAGCTTAATTATGCCTCCAGCTTCAAGCTCGTCGCCCCACTTAGCCCTGACACCTTCCAAGGCATCATCGACGACAACTCGGCGCTGCCCCTTGACCGACCGGACGCCCAAAACAAGGTAGCCGTCGTCCCAATCCGCAGTTGCTACTTCGACCCGGCCACCCTTTTGAACGAAGCTCCGTTCCGCTTCCAACGCACCTTGGATTGCAGCACGAGTAATAGCCATCGAACAAGACCTTACACCAAGTCGACTACACGATTGCTGGCACTGTCTACTCGGATGGCGAACCTTTCGTCTTGGCTGAGGTTATAGGCCAGCCGATCACTGAAACTGAACGGGAACAGCGCAGGACTCGTCGCCACCGTGCTAATGGACATTCCTCGGCCGGCATGCCTTAGAGCAGCCTCTACCAGCCATAGCTCCAGCTCTGGCGTCAGATTGATGGGCTTGTGCCGTGCCGTAATGCTTTTCCCTTGGTTCATCCGGTCGATCGCGCCCCAGTCAGCCTGAGATTGGAGCACCATGTTGGTCATGCGGCGGGTTCCCTCCCGCTCACCATAAACCTCCGCCATTCGCCGATGCACTTCGGCTGAAGAGCACTCGCCCTGTAGGCGCAGCAGTCTGCCAACGATCTCCGAAACGGCTCCGAAAAACGGATATGTGGCGATGGCCATTCCCCAGGTCAGTGCCGCCACTGACGCGCTGGGGTCAGACTTGTAGATTGCCACAGCGCGATCAGATAGGGCTACGAGTTCCGATCTCGGTTCTAACCAAAGCCGGTTCAACACTGTGCGTGTCTTCTTCTTAGCCGCAGTGCCGGTATGGCTTGCGTCGATTAGGTCTGTCAGCTCTTCCAAGGTTTCGAGGCCGGCCCGCGCACGAAGCGCGGCGCGAGCCCAGTCCAACTGGATATACCTGTCAAAACCGATTTGGGGCGAGGTGTCACTCATCATTGCTGAAACTCTTTGGCGTAATGCGGACGAAGGGGACGATGAGCTCTTCAACGGACATTCCGCCATGAGCGACAACGCGATCCCCCACCCCGGTAAAGGCGCATCTCCCCTTTGGATAAACAGGTAGAAAATCGACCGGGAGCCCCGGTAGGTCGAACCTGAAAGTATCAAGTTCGGCAGGCACCGAGGATGCCAGATCGGCGCTCCGGTAGACCCTCACCCGCTCGCCCTTTATTTCGGACAGCACCCCTTGGCTTAGCCGGCCAATCCCTGTCGCATCGACGTTTCCGTGATCCGATGTGAGGTAAATCTCGAAGCCTTGATCGAGCAACAGCGTCATGAGCTGCTCCACGAAACCGGTATCACACCAATCATCAATCTGACTGGCAATCCCTCGCTTACCGAGAGTTGCACCGTGGACGATCTCATCGACCATATCGACGACGATTCCGGCGATCTTGATGTTGGGGTTGCTAACCGCATCAGCAATCCGCAACAGGTCCTCGCGCAGTTTCACACCCTTGAGATAAACGATTTCACTCTTGCGAAGTCCGGCATCTTGCCAGAACTTGGCCCACAATGCCGGCTCTGCGGCCGTGCTTTCTATTGTTCCTGCGAATTCCCGCGGCCTGAGACCCGAAAACACGGTTTGGCGTGAGACGGAGGTTAAACTCGGCAACCACGCAAAGCAGGCCCCTTCATCAATCTCGATGGATGACAATTTCTCCGCCAGCCGCCCACGGATCTTGCACCACTGATCAATCGCCAGTCCGTCGAACAGCAGCAGTGCCTGGCGCGCGCTGCTACTGTTGCGGCGATGACTGAGGTGCCGCGGGACGTGATGGAGCATAACAGGCGCCTTTGACGCGGGAAGCGAAGGCAAGTCAGCAAAGTGCCGCAGGAGCCAGCCACGGAAACGATCGTCAGCTGATTGCTGAAGCCTCTCAATTTGAGGCGAAACATCATCCCCGAGCCCTCCTGGAAGCTCGAAAAACTTGCACAGGAGTTCGCCCATACGCTGCGCAAAAGAAAGCCATTCACGATGGTGGGCGCCCTCTGCCGGCAGGTCTTCTGCAAGCGCAGTTGCGCTTTCAGCAATAAACTGAGCCTGGCCTTGAACATCCTTCTTGATGCCGACCTCGACCCACGCAGGCGCGCGCCCCGAAATGGCTTCGCCAGCAACCGGCTCAAGGCATCCCTCCAAGAACAGGGAGTCCACCACCATTCGAATGTCAGGATGATCGAACGGAATCGTCAAGCTGGAAGCGGAGCTGTCCTCTTGGTTTTCAAAGGCTATTGATGCTATCCCGAATGATTGCAGGTAGCGCAGCCACGCCGATTGAACTGCCTTCAACGCGAATGCTCTGTCTCCAACCAATTCCTTGATTGGCAGATCGGAAAGCGTCTGCCGTGATTGCAGGATCGCAGCCATCCTGTCGGCTAGAACGGGTGGCAAGCTCCAGCCTCGAAGGTGCAATCGGAGTACCTCACGCCAAAATGTCACCTCATCGTCGATCAGTACCGGGACGACCTTGAAGACGTGCGTCAGAATGAAGTCGCTCGTCGCTGCATCCCCTAAGGTCTGAGACGCATAGGCTTTCTGAGCATCAAACAGCTTGGCGTAATAATTTGGGTCGATCTGGCGCAGCACTGAACTACTGAGCTTGTCGAAGAGATCTGCCAAACCGAGCCGGACGATTCGCGCTTGCCGGATGTAGTCCCATGGCAGGATGTCGCTCTCATTGGACGAGAGATGTAGGATTAGCGCCGGGCTTGGTGGATCTCGCCCTTCGTCCCATGCGGCCCGATAGGTCTCTTCATAGTATGCCCTGAAGACCATTGGATCGTCGAATGAGACGAGTTCAAACCCGCGGTCACGCAAGGATTGGAGAGCGTGCTCATCCAACAGCACAACATCGGGGTCGCAGGCGACCCAGAAACGCGCGAGATCTGCAGGAAATTCCTGCAGGATACGGTCGGTCCAAGCACTCATGGCATGACCGATCCAGGCGCACCGACACGCAACATCAGAACGGCGTTCAAATCAGGCGAATATGCTTCGGCTGCATCGAGCTGCCCCATGCGCGCATCGTGGTCGGCACGCAGGCGCTTGCGGCGGTAATCCCGGACTGTCTGCAGTCCGACCCGACCGATAGCTTGATACCGCGCATCATAGGCATATTTGGCACGTTCACGCTCATCCAGGATGCGAACGCGATGTTCCTCCGTCAGCTCGATAAAGATCCGCTCGCCCTGAGTGAGAGCAGCATTTCTCGAGGCTTCAAAAAGTTCGCTGGCATCACTTCCCTCAGCAGTACCGGCGCTTTCGAGATGTTCCGTCAAGAGGAGGTCCCAAATCCGCTTGGCGGTGGGCAGGAAGGTTCGTCCTTCATCATTCACGAAGACGCAAAGGAACCGCCGGCGACTGAAATCATCGGCAGACAGGCTGATCTCCCAAAGCGACCACACTCCCCGCACGCTATCCGGAAGACCTGCAATACGGACGATGGGCAACGGCTGACCGGAAACGCATCGTGGCAGCTCGCTTATCAGCGCTCGAGCACGGGGATCTTCAAGCGTCACCCATTCGGTGTCGGGTCGCGCTTCGGCCGTCCTTGCATCGAAGCAAACACTGGCGGACTCACTCCCGTCGGCCCAGCGTACTCGCCATACATCGGCTTCTTTGACTGCCTCTCCGCCCCGCGCAGGCAGCCCGGTGGTGATGACACGCTCTAGCCAAAACTGTGCTGGATGGTCTCTCCATTTGCGAGCATCGTCGGGGTCAAGCTGGTGCCCATCTGACAGGATCTCGCTGCTCTTCTGGCCTTCTGCAATCGTTGTGCGAAGCTGTGCTACAACCGCATCACACTCGCTCTCGATGTCCTCCGGGTTCTGCAACCCATGGACGAACAACTCGTCAAAAAGTGGCTCTGCCTCGATCGAGTCCATCACGTCGGCTGCCTTATCGACGCCGAACTCCTCAGCAATGACCGCGAGCTTGGTTTCCAGGACCTCGCGAACGCGATGCTCGACAGTATCCTCAAGGACGAAGTTAATCGCGCGCACGACGTGCGGCTGGCCGATGCGATCAACGCGGCCGATGCGCTGCTCGACCCGCATGGGATTCCAAGGCATATCGAAGTTCACGATGACGTGGCAGAACTGAAGGTTCAAACCTTCACCGCCGGCGTCCGTCGAAATCAGAACGCGAATGTCTCGGGAGAACGAGTGTTGAGCGCGGCCGCGCGCTTCGAGATCCATGCTCCCGTTCAAAGTGGCGACCGAAAATCCGCGACTTTCGAGGAATTCTGCAAGCATTGCCTGCGTGGGAACGAACTCGGTGAAGACCAGCACCTTTAGCTCAGGATCGTTCTCTTCCTGCTGAAGCTTGTAGATCAGCTCCAGCAGTGCCTCAGCCTTTGCGTCCGTCCCCTGTGCCTCCGTGGCGCGAGCTAAGTCGAGCAGCGTGTCGACCTCGGCCTTCTCCATTTTCCAGCCTTGGGTCTGGATGGCCAGATCCACCTGGGTTTGCCCGTCCAGCTCAGCCCACTCGTCAACGTCTGCAGTTTCAAACAAGGATGGCTGAAGCTGAGGCTGGTCTAGCAAGGCTTGGCGTTTTTCGAGAGTCGCCCGAATGGCGGCAGTGCTAGACGTCACGAGCCTTTGCATCAGGATCATCAAGAAGCCGATGTGCCGCTGTTTAGCGGCCAAGGCCTGGTTGTAGCCGTGGCGGACATAGTCGGTGACGGCCTCATAGAGCTTCTGCTGGCTCGCATGACGGTCCTGCCATGCCACGGGCTGGAGGCGCGTCATGCGCGGTTTGAAGAGCGGCTTGCCCTCGGCATTAATTGCAGCGCGCTTCTCAGTACGCACGACGAATGGGCGCACTCGCTCGCTGGAGACGCTGCTCTCGTCCGGGAAAGAGTCACGATCGAGCAGTTGCATCAGACGATGGAACTGGTCCGTCTTGCCTTGGTGCGGGGTTGCAGACAGGAGCAGCAGATAGGGCGCTGCCTCTGCGAGCGCAGCGCCCAGTTTATAGCGCGCAACCTGGTCTGTGCTGCCACCCATGCGGTGGGCTTCATCAATGATAACCAGATCCCAGGATGCAGAAATCAGGTCCTCAAATCGCTCCCGATTGTAGGTGCTGAGTTGGTCGATGCTCCAGCCTCGCCGCCCTTCGAGCGGTTTGACGGAATCCAGCGAGCAGATCACCTGATCATGCAGTCGCCAAAGATTTTCCTCGTCGCTGCGCCATTGACGGAAGGCAGAAAGCTCGGCTGGCTCGATGTATTGGAGGTGCTCACCGAAATGCAGACGCATTTCGGCTTGCCACTGCCTGATCAGCCCCTTGGGTGCCACGACTAGTATGCGGCGTGCCTTTCCCCGAAGTTTCAATTCACGCAGGACGAGACCTGCCTCAATTGTCTTACCGAGTCCGACTTCGTCCGCGAACAGGTATCGGATCTTGTCCCGACTCATGGCCCGGTTAAGGGCGTAGAGCTGATGCGGCAACGGCACTACGCTTGACTGGATAGGCGCAAGAAGGAGGTTGTCCTCCAACGCATCCAGTAGCTTCGCTGCCGCAGCGGTGTGCAAGATCTGATTGACCGTCGGCTGGACGACTTCAAGCGGCATCAGGTCAGTCGAGCGAGCCCGGACGACAGCGTCCTTGCCGGGTAGCCAGATGCGGTACGTCGTTTCGCCCCAGATCTCCTCCCGGTCCACAATACGGCAAGGTGTGGCATGGCGATCATGCCAGCACCATTCACCGATGCTGTGTCCGGGGTGCCCAAGCGTCACGCATTAGCCTCCATGCGCGTCAGCGCGCTGTCGTACCAGAACAGCAGCTTTTCATCCTCCTGCAGCGCCTCCTCTGGAACCTTCTGGGCGATCGCAATGATCGTCTTGAAATCCCGCGCGGCCCATGAGGATTTGAAGCCCGCGCGAAGTACTTCGAGCCGGAACTCCTTCAGCCGCCGACCGGGTGCTGACCGATAGCTATCGAACTCCTTGAGCAGCGCCTTCTCGCGCTTCTTCTCCAAGTCTTGAGCCTTGGTCGGATCGGGGACGAACCACCGGTCTCTCGCCTTCGCCTTCAGGCGCGGATCAGATTTCTCAAGGTTCCGCAGATCGTGGAAATTCGTAGACAGGTAGTTGTGAATCTGGCTCGGCACGTCGCCCGAGGCGTCATACCTGAGAAAGTTATCCTCTAGCAGCGACGATAGTTCCGGCCTGGTTTCGTGCTTTTTCCAGCCCGCGCCCAACTGCGTCGTGAACTCGGGGTGTACCTCTTGATAGGTCGAGGGACGCTTGCGCAGGAAATCGGTCAACCAGTCGATGGCGCTGCGTTCATCGGCAACAAACATTTCAATCTGCGGGGCTTGCGCCACTTGAGCACGCTTTCGATCGTACTCAGGAATCTGCTCTGGCAGGAAAGCCATGCCGTCGCGCTCGGGGAAGCGGCTGCGCAACCCGTCAAGGAATTCCTCAGTCGAAAGAGGCACTGGAACGTCATGACGCACAAACCATGCCACCATGCGGTCATAAATGCGGCGAGGATCTCGCTCGACAACGAACTCCAGAACACCATTTTTTGACTTCGAGACGGAGAGCTGGCGAAGATGGGTCTGTACGAAATCCCAAGCGGATTCCGGTGCGGCGCCACGCTCGGCAAGCCGTTGCTCCAGCCCACCATTTGGCTTGTATGCCGAAATGACTAGATCCTGCTTGACCGCCGTTGTCGAGGTAACCTGACGATAGCTGCCTTGGACCTTATCAAGCGCGGTCACCTCGGCCACCACGAAACCGGCTTGTTGCAACGAGACCTGAATCGCGTTCCAGACCGACGCTTTGCTGTTCGAGAAAACCACAGTCATCCACCGACCGGGCTTGAGGACGCGGTAATACTCAGCGAAGCATCGCTGCATCAGGTGTTGATATTCAGGAAGCGCCTTGTCTTTGAACTTGTCCATTATGGCTTCGGGACGGGAATCCGTCGTCACGCCATGCCAAGCTTCGACAAGGAAATTCAAATCTGCATAATAGATATTTTCGCCAAATGGAGGATCGGTGAACACGTAGTCAATGCTGGCATCGGACAAGGACAGGCTCGCCGCGGTTCCGGTTGAAATGATGGCAGCTTTCCCACCAGTTCTATACCCTCGAAAAGCCTTTTCGAGTCGATCTAGCTTGCCCGTTAGATTGTACCAGGGGCTACATTCAGCGTGTTGAGAAGCGACGTAGTACACGCCGTTCAACGCACGATTGACCTGCGAAAAATGTGAAGGACTGTAGCGGTTCAGGACTGAGAAGCCCCAAATCGACTGTTCGACCATGAATAGGAGAATAGCTCGGGTCCGCTCATCTGGGCAGTTTCGTGCGGTTCTCCAGAGCAACGCCATAGAGTGGGCTGCACGGGGCAAGAAGAAATGGTGGACGCTCGAAAAGCCCTTCGGGGCTATTCGCGAGCCGTGATACATATGCTCAATTGGGAATCGTGTCGTTGGCATGCCCGAAGGAAGAGGAAGAGCCTCAATCTTCGCAAGCGTATCCAGATCGTGCTGATCTAGCTTCTTCTGATATTTTTTCTTTCCGATTGAATATGTAATAAAAGATGGCTCAAACTTAACCTTCTGCCAGGGTTCATTTGTTGCGGGATCGATGCGCGTTTCCATCACGCGGTCAAGTTTATCCTTGTTCAGCGTCGCGCCGCAGTGAGGGCACGGAAAGGAGTCACGCGTGCGGTTATCATCATCGAGCGCCTCCTCGATGAAATTCACTTCGCCTGCACATTCGGGGCATGTGAAAATCTCGCTCCAGACAGTGAACTCGATCCGCCCCTTCGTTATTCCGTCGGTGTGCAGGGTCTCATACATCCAACCGATCTCGCGCTCGACCTCGCGCAGCAGCTGTTTACCCGCCTTCGCGAAGACATCCACGTCAAAAGGCAGGTTGTAATTCGCACCGATAAACGTGGCAGCCGGGGAGAGATCGTTCAACACCAAACGCCGCGCGCCCCATTTCGGGGCAGGCATCCCGGCCTTCCTCCACTCGCTCTCCAGCTTGTGCCGATATTGTGTCGGCGCGGTGCCACACCATTGCGCGGCAACGCCTGTCATCCCTGATCCGGCGAACCCATCTAGCACGATATCGCCCGGTTCGGTGAAGTGCAGGATTGACGGCACGATCGCCAGATGCGGTACCTTGGTGTGGTACGAGTGCGCCTTGTAGATCGGGTCGGTCTTCCCCTCCGAAACGTCGATCGCCATGGGCTCGCGCACATATCTCTCAGCGGGATCATAAGGCCGACCATAGTGCGCCACGAAGTCTGCTAGCCATGGATTGGGGCAGGCAGTGTAGTAAGGGGGATCGGACATAAAGAGGATTGCGTCGTCGGCACCCTCCGGAAAGCCGTCCTGCTTTCGGAACGTTGGATCCCTCAGCTTCTCAGCGAGCAGCTTCAGGAAATGCTCACGACGGGCATTCTCATCGTGGAATGTCAGGCCAAGGCATTCAACAGCCGCAGAATTTCCGGATTCTTCGTATAGATCGTTATGTTGAGACATATCAGAAGCACCCAAACTCTCTGCCTTCAGCCCCGCCCGTAGATCCAATTTGTTTAGACCTCGATTTCCAATCTACGTGTTCGGGCGAACCAAGGTCTACCACCGAAGTGACATAAACATAGGACTGCCCGATCTTTCGCTTTTCAAAACCGACAACTCGGCCGGCGTATTCGACGCCCCCCTTAGCCTTTGTGATAAGACTTAAACGCCACTTATTTACCCACTGGTCGTAGTCTTGGGCGCGATTGGTTAGGGCGCCGTATCCTTTGACATTTGAATCAAAAGCTAAGAAGGCCTGGCCAGAAGATCGAGATTTTTCGTCAAAAAATGACACAATCTCATCAGTGAATTCCATTTGGTTCCGTGATCCACCCTGCATGTCGCCAGCTTCAATCCAAAAGAACGTTGCATCTTCTATATTCATTACCACCTCCGCCTTTTGGTTATCCGCTCAACAATTATTCTACCACAAACCGCAACTTAGTCGCGTCCCTACCCTTGCAGCGGTCGTTCAGGAAGGACTCGAAGCGCTTGCGCAGGTCCTCGGGTGTTGCCGGGGAACCGCCTTGCAGGAGTGCCTGTCTTATGTCCGAGCTGCTGACGTTGATCTTTTCAAGCCCAGACAGAGCCTCCTGAATGGTGGCGACAAACTCAGGCGTCACCGGATCCGGCAGAGACTTGGACGAGATGAAGCCATCGACGATGGCGCGGGCAGCAGGCTTCAGGAGATCGAAGTTCTCCTGGATGATCGGATCGTCGAGGTTGTCGAGCAGGGTCTGTACCCAGCCACGGATCAATCTGTCGAGCTCGTCGTCGAGCTGCTTCAGAATGTTTGAAGCCGGAAGCAGGTCGCCTTGCTCGTTCGCCGGCCGGAAGCCGCAGTGCGGGCACCAAGGGCTCGCCAACAGCTCGGACTCCACGAGGGATGCGCAGCTCTTCAATTTGTCCAGCTTCTCCTCGAAGCTCGTCAGTTGGCTGGTCGGCATCAACGAGATACCAGCCAGAGCCCGCATTGCGACGAGCCGCGGATCTTTGCGAAGCGCCGACTTCGTGTTCTCTTCCGTGACCCCAAGGCGTGCCTTGCTGTGCAGCCCGACATAGGCGGTGATGTAATCCTTTTTCAGCTTGGCCAGTGCCTGCCGGTATTCCACGGCGTTCTGCGCAGTTCGATCGGCAGCGAGCTTTTCGAGGACTTTCTTGCGCTCATCCTGCGCCTGTCGAACCCATTCATGGTCTGCGGTCAGAACCATCTCGGCTTGCGACATATAGCTGGCCGTGGTGCCGAGTTCGGCCACCAGCTCCAGCATGCCCTCAACAGCTTGCAGGATTTCGAGGTTCTTAGTCTGAGCCGCGATATCGTCGGAGCCGATGCGAAGGTTCTTTAGCTTACCGACCGTATTGTAAGGCGCCAGGCTCTCTGAGAAGGCTTTGAGCGCATCGAGCTTGGCGCGCCAGTCCCGGATCTCTTCTTCCCGCAGCAGCGACTGTCCCCAAAAGCTCAGCCGGCCAGACATGTCCGTAGCGGCGCTAAGCACGCACCGCGTCAGCTTCCCGACCTCCTCCTGAAGCAGTTTAACTGGTTCGTCCGAACCCTGCGTAGCCTGCTGCGCGAGCCCGGGCGGCAAGCCCAACATCTCGAACAGCGAGCGGAGGACGGCGACGTTGATCTCCTTCGGCGCCTCGACGTGCTTGAACTGCTTCAACTCTTCGAGCGGCCGCTCAGCGAGCAGCGTGATCTTGCTGGAATCGATCTTGTCGCCGGTGATCGCCAGAACGATGTCGCCCGCGTAAACAAGTCCACCCAAAACCGCGACCATGAGGTCGGGTTCAAGACGGAATTTGATCGGCGCAAAGTACTCGACTTCAGCATCGCCGTTAACGAGCTCGGCGCGATTCAGGACCTGGCCGTGCCCCTTCGATTTCAGCCGGGCCAAGACTTCTTGCGCATATCGAGACTGGGTCGGATCGATACGATCTCCGTCGAGCATCTCGAGACCATCGAGGATTACGACTGCATCCTTGGTTCGATTGCCGCCCGCTAAGGCACGCAGCGCATTCCCGATCAGCTGCTTGCGGTTGGCTTCAGTGACGAGCGCCGAGAATGTCGGATATTCAGGCGCCACCTCGGCAAACTGATTGCTTAGCGCCAAACCCGAGATGACATTTACAACGTCGCGAAAATTGATGCGCTCGTCGGGCCCCAGCCGTGCCTTGTCACGGAGCGAGACGCCCTTGGTCCACTCCTGCAGGGTCTTGCTCTTGCCCTGATAGGTGACCTCGTAGGCCGTCATCTGCTTTTCCTGCAGCCACTTGCTCATGTCGCGCAAAGCGTCTTTGGCCTTGTCGAGGTACACCGTCTTCGCACCGCCGCTGGCAGTCGAAGCGAGATCCTGGGCGGCAGCGTAGTAAGAGAGATGCCGCTTGATCGCCTCATCCAGGCCCTTCAAGCGGAAGAAGACCTCATCTCCCTTGGTGTCATCCCTGAACCGCGGCGGTTCGAAAGGCTGGATGAAGTAGATGTAGAAGTCTCGCTCAGGCTGGGCCGTCGGCCGATCATTCGGAGCCCCAAAAAAGAGATACCCGCTGCGCTCGACACGGCGCTCCTGCCACTCGATCTGGTATTGCCAGATCTGATGCCCGGTCACGTAGGCCGTATCGTCAGTCCGCTCCATAAGCTGACGGATCGCGCTGTAGTAAGCTCGATCAAGCGCATCATCTGACAGAGCCTCCGCACGCTTCTCGATCTGGGCATCGTAATCGACGTCCTTTTTCAGATCGAGATAGTACTGCTCGGTATCGGCCGCCTTGGAGATGAATTGGCCGTTGACCGTCTTCAGCGTCTCCCTCAGCACAGTCTGCACGAGGGAAAGGAGGTCTGCTTCTGGCTCGCCCCCCATGTCTTCGATACCGGGCTGGAACAGGCACAGCGTATCGCGAAGCTCTTCAGCTGTCGGCCCGACCGGAACGTAAATGTCACCGCCGGTGGTCAGCCGGTGGACCGACAAACCATCGATGATGCGCAAAGCCATCGGCTTGTACGCAGGCCTAGTAAATGCCTTCGAGACACGCTCCGAAAGAACTTCGGAGACTTTTAGGACGGGCCCGATATTCGGGTCTGCACGCAGAACCGAGTTGGACGTCACGGTCTCCCAGAACTTGTCGTAGCCGATCAGGCCCGGTCGGTCTTCCGGCACCTGATCCTTCAGAATTGCCTGGATCTGGTCACGAAGCGTGACAAGGGCACCGCGCTTCTCGGTGAAGACCAAACGCTCGAAGGTTCCGATATAATCAGGGTGGACCGGGAACAGCCTGACATACTCGTCCATGCGCTCATTCATGGAGCCATAGAATTTCGCGAATGGAGTCAGATACGAGCGAATTCTGTCCTGCTGATCCGTGGTCTTCTTGAGAAGACGCTCAGCGACCACGAAACTGACGTCCTGCCGTGCCAGCAAGATCTGGGTGAAGCGATCCTTCACGCGCCGCAAGCTATCGGCAACGTGCTGGAAACGACTGCTATCGAAGATGGCCTCCTGGACCCCTGCCACGAAGCGGAAACGCAGGTGTTTCGCCACCTCTCCGATCTCGCGCAGGAAGGAAAGATCCAGAACGAGGTCGTGATCCTTGCGCGATCGAAGATACTCGAGGAACTCGTCCACCACCAGCAGCACACCGTGGTTGGGATGAACCTCGGCGAACGCCGCCATCATCTCCTCGAAAGCAGCCTTGTTGTTGATGACCTTGTCAGCCGCAGGGAAGGAGAAGCTAACCCCCTGCTTGTCGAGGAAAACCTCAAGCTGCTGCGTGATGATGTCGCGCAACGACATCTGGCTGGAAATCTCGATCCGGTGAACCTTGAACTTGCCAGCGATCGCACTTGCTGCCTCGGCCACCTTAGGGTGGCGGATCATGGACACATAGTCGGCATCTTCAGCGACGAGCGAGAGCACGGACATGAGGTGAGACTTACCGGTCCCGTAGTTCCCGACTACGAGGACGCCCTTGTGGTCGACAGCCTCATCGAACGAGAGCTGGGGGATCATCTGCATGGCGATCCGCTCGGCCATGTCATCCGAGATGACGTAGGTCGAAACGAGCTTCTTCGCCTCTTCCGGGCGGTTAGCATCCAGAAGCTGGATAACCGACTCGATAGGCTCAAACTGAATGAGATCGCCATACTGCATGGTCATCTCGGAAATTCCCTTCAAAGCTTAATTCAACTCGAATACGACAGCACCATCGAGTGGCACCTCGCAGTGTTCACGATGCCCCGTGCGGGCGTAGGTCAGTCGGCCATCCCGGAATTCACCTGGCCAAGCCGCCACTAGTGGACGAGCGTGAGCAAGTTTTCTCAGGACATCAAACGGATTTATGCGGAGATCTTCCTCAAAAAGTATCTCTATATTGTCGAAGATCGCACATCTTTCAGAACCATTCTGATCCATCAATTCCCGAAGCAATGACATAACTTCGGAACTTCTCTGAAGCGATGGAACTGGCAGTAGCTTACGCGACAATTCGATGCCGACATTGACCCGGGGCAAGCCTTCGCTTTCGGCTAGACGCGACAGGATATCAGTCTTGCCGCCGCCAGCGCTCGCAACCACGAGAATCAGCTTACTTTTCAGTGTCGCTGCATCTTCAGTAAGCTCTCGCAACCGCTCAAGCATAGTGCGGCCCCTCTGGCTGAGACACGCTACCTACACGCGTTCCCGAACGAATTTCTGCGGCGTTCAACAGTACGATCTGCTGGTCCTGAGGCCTTCGCGCAGCGGGATCCGTGTCCAATCCGAGCCGTTTGAGTGCGTAGTAAAGCATTGCCCGCCGGACAGGGATGATCGTCAGCCCGTTTTCCATGCCGTAGTCGAGCTCAATCGCCTTGCGCTGACCAGCGCTCAGTTCGGGATGTGGCGCGATCTGCAGATCAACCTGCTCTTCCCAATCGCTATCGTCCAAAGACCGCGCATCAGCAGGCTTTGATGAGCGGGACTCGGTAATGCGCGAGAGAACAAAGTCCTTGAAGGCGCCGCTGCGTGGGCAATGCGCGCGAGCATGCCATCTGAACCCGTCAAACACCAAGGCATGGGGTTCGATCCACCGCCATACTGGATCGGGGGATGACATGGATTGATAGAAAACTTCGATCGCCTCGTGCCGCTTGATCGCCGTCACCATTGCCCGCAAGATTTTGGGCGAGACACCTCGAGCAGGCGTCGGAGCGCAGGCAAAGCTTGGCAAACCCCCAATCCAACTGTCCTCGGCGGCAATGATGCCATCCGAAAGAGATCTGAGCTGAGAGAGATACTGGGCTGCGTCTGGCTGGTGGAACACGGGGCTGAAGGACGAGCTACGGACATACGTCCTAGCGCTCTTGTCGTAGACCATGTTTGCTTCGGCTAGGCCGAGATATCTGTTCAGATCCGTCGATGCCTGATTGATCGAAACGCCGAAAACGTCGATCAAGTCACTGCGGTTGACATGACCTTCCCAGAAGAGCCTGAATTCGATGAATTCGAGGCGGCTCTCAACCCCGCGCCTCAATCCCGAATCGCTATCCATTCCCACATCCCCCAAGAAACTGGGCTAAACCAGTTTCTGTATGGGTAAGCGTAATGGATGCTTGATGACGAGGCAACGAGATTCGGAAGGCGGTGGCCTCGATTTCGCTAGCCTACCTAGGGTTAACTGCCTCTGAGCTCGCAAGAAATTCCGAAACTTTCTGGCAGGTTTTGCGGCGTGGCCTGCGCCCGTCCCTTAGGTCCTGAACGAAACGGGGATCAGCTACAACATGACGGCCGAAGGTGCTCGGCGACGTCCGGGTTTGCACCAGATATTCCTCGATCTGCTCCAGAAGCTCCATCACCGTAGACTCGCTTTACCCTTGCGTTCTTGATATGTTCTTACTAGGAAGGCTTCCTAGAGTCTAGGATCGATTTTCCTAGGCGCCCGCGATAGGACTGGCAGTCATGGACGACGCACGAAGAGCCCTGGACGAGTTGATCCAGCAACGAGGAGTGAACTATTCCTCGGTTTCGCGCCTGCTGGGGCGCAATGCCGCCTACATCCAGCAGTACATCCGGCGCGGCAGCCCGCGGCAGCTGGACGAGCAGGATCGCTCGGTTCTGGCGCGATTTTTCGGGGTCGATGAGAAAATTCTCGGTGCCCCCGCCCGTCGTTCAGGTCCGGTCGTCGAACTGGTCCATGTGCCTTTGCTCAATGTCGAGGCATCAGCCGGCCACGGCGCGCTCGCGGAAATGGAAGCCAAATCAGCGCAATTCGGCTTCGACGAGAAGTGGCTACGCCGGCTGACCGCGAGCAAGGCATCGAGCCTGTCGATCATTGCCGTGCATGGCGACTCCATGGAGCCCACCCTTCATGATGGCGACGAAGTCATGGTCGATCTCGGGGACGGCCAGGCACGTCTGAGAGACGGGATCTATGTCCTGAGGATGGACGACATGCTGAGCGTCAAGCGGATTGCCCTCGAACCGCAGGGCAAGCGCGCCTCAGTTCTGAGCGACAACCCAGCCTATCCGAGCTGGCGCGGTCTCGAGAAGCGGACGCTCAATATCGTCGGGCGGGTTCTCTGGTTTGGACGAGCACTCTAAGGGAGCCATATGATACTCGCCTTGCTTGCCGCCTCTATCGTCGCCTCCGGACAGACATTTACCTGCACACCGACCCACGTCTGGGATGGTGACGGTCCGGTCTGGTGTGCGGAAGGTCCTCACCTTCGGATCGCCGGCATCGCTGCGCGGGAAATGGACGGCACCTGCAGGACCAATCAGCCCTGCCCCGCTGCCTCGGCAATTGAGGCGCGCGATGCGCTGGTACAGCTGATGGGCGGCGCGCGCGGAACGATCTCGACCGGTCATGTGGTGGTAAAGGGCCCGCGACTGACATGTCGCTCCGAGGGGGGCGCAGGCGGAAACAGGACCGCTGCCTGGTGCCAGCTGCCCTCAGGCGCAGATCTGTCATGCGCCATGATCAAGACCGGCACTGTCCTGCGCTGGGATCGCTACTGGAAAGGCCCGGCTTGCCGGTGAACAGCACCACGCATCTGACCGGCATCGTCGAGCGGGCGGCCAACGGGCCGGTGCTGCGAACCGATGGTGGCGGGACTTGGGAACTCGACAACACTCGCCAGGTACGCAAACTTATCGGCTCTCGCGTCGAAGTGGTCGGGGAGCGTTCGGGGTTCAACGGGTTTGTCTGCGAACAGATATGGCCGGCCGATCAGCCTCGTCCGACAGCATTTAAACTCCGCATCGAATTCCTTCTTGCGGCCGGCTTCGTCGCCTATGGTCTCTACGCGACAGTTGGCGCGTTCGTCAGCACGCTAGGCTGATGCTCAGCGACTGGGAACTCTGGGCCTGCGCCAACCATGTCCTGCAAACCCACGGCGATCAGGCACCCGTCCATGTCGCCGATCAGATTGGGGTCCTGGCACTTGTTGGCGACGAAGCAGGCATCCGGACATGGCAGGCTATCGCTGAGCGGATTGTCCAGCTGAGCTCCAACGCCTCTGACAAGCCAACGCACTAAGCGTCACTGACCAGGTCATCCGATTGGCGAGAGATCGCCGGGAAAGAGACAGGATTGCGCGCCTGGGCTGCCATGGCTGTCGCCTTCGATGGTGAGGCCGCGCATGCGTTCGACCAGATGACGAGCAAGATCGACCCTGGCGCTGCGCTGGGCGCGTGGGTCATCGGCATTGAGACGGATGAGAGTGTGCTCCGGCGCAACGGCCAGCGCGACTTCGAGATGCGTAAGGAGGAGATCGTCGGAGATTCGGGGCATGGGCCAATGAGAACAAATAAAGAACTCTTCGTCAACCGGCAGAGTGCGGACGCATGGAGACAGCAGGTCGCTAGATGCCGATTTCGAAGGGCTTCGTGATCGACCGGTCAAGCTCCGGCGGTTTGCGTTCCGGTGCAAGATCGACACGATCTTTGGCCTGCCCTTTGGACGCAGCGTCGCGGAGGAGATCGACCGTTTCCAGCGCAGAGCGCTTCATACCGGCATTGCGCTCGACCGCCGCTTCAAGCTTGCCAGCATTGTCGACATAGAGGGTGAGGCCATCGCGCAGCCGTGTGATCGTGACCAGAAACGTCTGCTGGTTGGCCAGATTGCGCTCGCGGCTGTCCATGACCGCAATGCCGCGATCGGAGGTCAGCCCCTGCGCCATATGGGCATTTAGCGCATAGGCGAGATCGAGACGGCGGAGCATCGGGTCACCCTGCACCAGCCTGTGCTCTGCGCCCAAGGATGTCTTCACCACGACAGCCTCTTTGTCGACTGCGACAATCCGGGCCTGATCGGCATTGAGCAGGCCGCGCTGGTGATCGGTCTCGGTCCACCGGATCTTGTCGCCGGTGTAAATGTCGAGAGCGCGGACTTCGAACAGGCGCAGCGGATCCTGTTCACCTTGCGGTCGTATCTGACCGGGACGAAACTCGAACTGCCGGCCACGCTCGTTCTCCAACGTGACCCGCTCGCGAGGTACATCAGTTCCGACCACCCGGTACTCGCCTGCTGCAAGGCCCTGGCTCCGCTGACGCCGCGCGACCTCGACCACCATGCCGGGGGTATAGGTGCTCGCGTATCGCAGCTCCTCGCGGGTGACATTGACGCGCGACAGGGTCTGGAGCCGCATGGTTTCAGGACCGAGTTCCCCGCTCGCTTTAAGGCCCGTCTGCACCGCATCGTTCACCGCACTGCGCAGGTTGCGGCCTGAAGCATAGATCGCGGTTGCCTCGCGCGCCGCTGACGAGAGCGACAACCAAGCGGCGGCGGCTTCGACAGCAGCATCGTTCCCCGCCTCGATCACCTGGGGTGCGAGATGGCGCATGGCATCCTCAATGCGCCCTTCTTGCGCTGCCTGTTGGGCTTCACGCAGGCCTTCGCTGCGCGCGCGAAGATTGGTGCTCATCACCGCAGTCTCGATCCCGGCCTGCTGCATCACATCGAACGGCTTGCCGGCATCTACGGCACCCAACTGCTTGCGGTCGCCGATGCTGGCAAAGCGGCCGAGTTCGAGCAGGTTGGCGAGGCGCACCAGCTTTTCCTTGTCGGCATTGCCGACCATAGATGCTTCGTCGAGCAGCACGACACTGCCGCGCATATCGGCCCGAGCCTCGGCGAGGCGGTCCGCATCGGCCCCTTCGAGAAGATCGCGGTGCCGCGCGAGAAACCGCGACACCGTCATCGAGGGAATACCCGTATCGCGTTCAAGCATCTGGACCAGCGTGTTTTGCACCGCGAGCCCGAGCACGGCCCTGCCCTCCTCACGCAGAATGTCCGCAACGGGCTTGAGGACCGTGCTCTTGCCTGCCCCGGCAACGCCCTGGATGGCGACGATGCGGTTGTTCGATCCAAGCAGCAGGCGCCCCGCCCCTTCCTGTCCGGCGTTCAAGGTGAGCCCGTACTTGATCTGGGACAGGGCTTGCAGGCGGGGCCCAGCAAGGTCGGGAGAGACAATCGCCGAAGCGGCGCCGCGCCCGCTTTCGACTCCAGCGATGATGCGCTGCTCAAGGCTGACGGCGTCGCGGGTGGTCAGCAGGTCCCGGTCTGCGTCCCTGCCCTTCTCCAGATATCCCTGGCGGAGCAGTTGATCGACGCGATGCTCGACCGCGGCAAGCGATGTGGGGAGCGCAAAACCAAGTGCCGTGCGGTAGATCTCGGTGCGCGTGAATGCCGCTTCCCGCTCGCCCAGATGCCGGACAGCCGAGGCGACCGCATGAATTGCGGCGACCTGCTCGACACTGCGATTGGTCAACCGGGCAGGTATCAGAGGATCACCTTCCCGCAGGCCCAGACGCTCGGCAAAGGAGGTTGCGAGGGCCTGAGCATGGCGGACAAGCCCGCGCATCGTTGGACCGATGCCGGCCACATTCCCAAGATCCTGTGCACTTCGGCCGTTGGCACTGGCAATGATCGTGACGGGATCAAAACCAAGCCTGGCGGACGTTTCCTGCCACTGCTGCGTAAGCGCATCGCGATCCTCGATCCGGCCCTTGTTGGCCCGGGTCATCAAGGTTGCGGCATCAAGGACGCTCGGCCCTGAGAAGTTCATTTGGGCTGCTGCCTCCAGGATCTCTCCACGCCGGGAACTGAAGGCATCGCGCACGGCCTTGGGCACCCCGACAGCCTCGAAATTGCCGTGCTTTCCGAACTCCCCAACCTCGTAACCGAGCTTCTCCACGCCCAACCGAAACCGGGCCATTGTCATGGCATTAAGCAAGGTGTTGTGCTGCCAGAGCTTGTCGTTGCGCAGCGCCCGCCATTTGCCGTCTGGCCCCTGGGTCACATTGGCAATGACGGCATGGAAGTGGGCGTTGGGTTCCTGGTTGCGGTTGGTGTCGTGCTGGAAGAGCGCGATCGCAAGGTTGCCGGTTTGGACGGCTCGCTCCTTGCCCCGAACCTCCATCCTGGTCTCAGCGAGGTTCTTTTCGGCCCAGCGCAGGGTTTCCCGGACGGCTGACGAGTAGGCATCGAGGATCCGTTTGTCGCCGCCCACCAGAGCAAGGACCGACCAGCTTTTCGGCATCGAAAAGGTGAGGTCGGTCCCCGCGCGGTGCGCCCGATTGTCACTTCCAACCCGGCTACCATCCGGCAGCATTCCTTTAAGGACTGCCTCGAACTGCCGCGCATCCACGGCCCCAACCAGCCCCAGGGCGGCAGCGCCTTCACCCAGCCATTCGCCGGAGCGATCAGCGTCTGCGCGCGTGTAGTAGTTGTCGGCAGCAAAGTAATTGGCCGCGCCGCCTGCGGTGCGGACATTGGCTACCGATAGCATCGTTTGTCCCCCGAGGCTGCGGCAATCGGCGGCATGATCACATCTCCATGTCGCCGAGGTCGGGACCCGGGATTGGCGGCGGTTCCTGCTCGCGCAGCCCATCCTCGAGCATCAGCTTGCGCGCTACTGCATCGCTGGGTCGCACGCTCTTAGGGCCATCCTGCTTGCCCTCTTGCAGCGGATTTGCGTCCGTTGTTCCGGCTCTAGCAGTACCCTTGGGAGTAGCCGGCTGCTCCTGCGTCGGGGTGGTCTCGCCGGTAGGCAGGAG
>Ga0075441_10000220_pt1 | contig 29038 bp, 31 predicted proteins | sample CoawatmetaG00DNA_FD_71582 | JGI IMG/M metagenome (GOLD analysis project Ga0075441, IMG submission 71582) | Marine microbial communities from the West Antarctic Peninsula - Coastal water metaG002-DNA | ecosystem: Environmental > Aquatic > Marine > Coastal | place: Atlantic Ocean: West Antarctic...
TTCATGCACTCGGTCGGTAACCTTCAATTCTACGATCCGGTCTCAAAAATTCTGTTCTCCGGAGACCTCGGCGCGTCCATGGGCGGCGAAGACGACCACCAGCCGGTGAAAGATTTCGACAAACACATCCCGAACATGATCGGCTTCCACCGCCGTTACATTGCTTCCAAGAAAGTCTGTCGTCTTTGGGCCAACATGGTTCGAGACATGGACGTGTCGATGATCGTGCCCCAGCATGGCAAGCGCTTTGAAGGCCCGGTGATGATTGATCGCTTCCTTAACTGGGTCAGCGATATGGATTGTGGCATCGATCTGGTGTCCCAGGACAACTATCGCCAGCCGGTGGAATACGTGTAACAACCCGGTTCCGCAGGGACGCGGAACCACCTCCTGGCAAAAGCTGCGAAATCAGGCCTGTTGCAATCCGCTCAGGTTCAGTAAAATCCGCCTTTTCACTGAACCCTAGAGGCAGCGAATATGGGCAGAGCCTACCAAAACCGCAAAGAATCCATGGCCAAAACGGCCGCCGCGAAAACCAAGGTTTACAGCAAGTACGGCCGCGAGATCTACATGGCCGCCAAGGCTGGTGGCATCGACCCGCAAGCCAACCTTTCCCTGCGCGGGCTGATCGAGCGGGCCAAGAAAGACCAGGTGCCCACCCACGTTATTGAAAAAGCCATCGACAAAGCCAAGGGTGGTGCAGGCGAAGACTATGCGCCGGCCCGCTACGAAGGCTACGGCCCGGGCAACTGCATGGTCATCGTGGACTGCCTGACCGACAACCCGAACCGCACCTTTGGCGATGTTCGCCTGGCGTTCACCAAAACCAAGTGCAAGATCGGCACCCCGGGCGCCGTGGCCCACATGTTTGATCACTGCGCCATCTTTGCATTCGCCGGCCAGGATGAAGAAGCCGTACTGGAAGCCCTGATGGAAGCCGACGTGGACGTTACCGACATCGAAAGCGAAGACGGCAAAATCACGGTATTCACCCCGAACACCGAATACGCCAAAGCCAAACAGGCTCTGGAAGCCGCGTTTGAAGGCATTGAGTTCGATGTGGACGAGATCCAGTTCCTGCCAAAAACCACCACCGTGGTAGAAGGCGACGACATCCCGATGTTCGAGAAATTCCTCGACATGCTGAACGATCTGGACGACGTACAGAACGTATTCCACAACGCAGAACTGCCGCAGGAATAACCTCTGCCGGCAAAGAGTAGTCACAGCGGCGCGACAGGGCGGAGGTAGCAGGCGTGGAAAAGCCAAAGGTTATTATCCTGAAAACAGGCTCAACCTACCCGCAGATACGGGATCAGTTTGGTGATTTCGACGCCTGGTTCCTCCGCAACCTCAACGGTGATCTTGACGTTACCGTGCTGGATGCCGTGCAAACGCCACCCGCGTCTGCTCCCAGCGACTGGGCTGGCATCGTCATTACCGGCTCGCCGGCAATGGTCAGCGACAAAGCGCCCTGGAGCGAAGAAACCGCCCGTTGGATAAAACAGGCCGTCGAGGCCAAGGTTCCACTTCTCGGAGTTTGCTATGGCCACCAGTTGCTGGCCCATGCCATGGGTGGCAAGGCGGACTACCATCCGAAAGGCCGCGAGACCGGCACTCACACCGTACGATTGCTCGACAGCGCCAGTTCAGACCCCCTGTTCAGTCAGTTGCCGGCAGAATTCCCCGCCCACCTGACCCACAAGCAATCAGCACTTGAGCTCCCTCCGGGCGCTGTACTATTGGCCAATTCGGCCTTCGAGCCACACCAAGCGTTCCGGGTTGGCGAACATGCCTGGGGCGTGCAGTTTCATCCGGAATTCACCGAAGCCATCATGAAAGCCTATCTCGAAGTCCAATGTCCGGACATCGTCGCCGAAGGCCTGGACGCCCAGAGCCTGCTGCAGGGCGTGCGCCCTGCCCCTGATGCCAATCACTTGCTGAAGCTTTTCGCTGAGTACCTGAACGCCCGCGCCATGACCAAATAGTCATGGAACCCGAGCGGCTGTGTGAACGTTTTGTATGTTGAATGAGTACAGATCGCTATCTACTGTACTGGAATACAACAGAGAAAGGAGCCTCACATGAACGGTATCAGAAAGCACTTAAGAAAGTTCTCACTGACGATGGCCGTACTCCTCGCGTTTGCGACCACCTTCTCGATGTCCGCCAACGCAGGCATGGTGGGTACCGGTGAGTTGATCCAGCAACAGCAGGTCGATCTGGACCGGCAACAACTGCTGGAAATGCTTGAAGATCAGGACGTGAAGGCAAAACTGCAGCAACTGGGCGTGACAGAAGCCCAGGTTGCGGAGCGCATCCAGAATCTGACGCCGGCCGAACTGGCCGAGTTCGAGCAACAACTGGCCGAAGCACCAACCGGCGAGGGGGTTGTCGGCATCATTGTTCTGTTCCTGGTGGTATTCATCATAACCGATATGCTCTGCGCGACGGATCTGTTCCCCTTCGTGAAATGCATTCGCTGATTTGTAATGCTGAAAGCGAGCAGGTTTCCTGAACACACCACGGCCGTCATTCTGGCGGCCGTCATTCTGCTTGCGGGGTGCGCATCCACCCCGGACTGGCCAGATACCACGCCCCGTAGCGCTGAATCAGCAAGCTCTGCCACACTGCTTGAGAGTGTTCCCTTCTATCCGCAAGAAAAATACCAGTGCGGCCCGGCATCGCTGGCCATGATGCTGAACGCACAGGGGCTGGAGACCAATCCGGATATTCTGAAAGAACTGGTCTACCTACCGGGCAAGGAAGGCTCTCTGCAAGTGGAAATGGTTGCGGGTGCGCGGTCCCACGATATGCTGGTATACCGTTTACCACCAGAGCCCGAGGCAGTTCTCGCCGAGGTTGAAGCCGGCAATCCCGTTCTGATCATGCAGAACCTGCGCCTGGGCTGGTGGCCTCAGTGGCATTTCGCCGTGGTAGTCGGTTACGACACCGAGAGGCAAGTCTTGATTCTGAACACGGACACCCGGCGCCATTATGAAATGCCGTATAAAGTGTTTTACAACACCTGGGCCAAGGCAGACCACTGGGCTACCGTCATTCTGCCACCGGATCGGATACCCGCCACCGGTGAAATGCTTCCATACCTCCGGGCGGCCCACGATCTTGAAACAACAGGCCATACTCTCGCAGCTCAGCAGGCCTACGAAACGGCAATATCAAAATGGCAAGAGCAGCCAACACCACTCATGGCAAAAGCCAATCTCCAGTACCAGCTAGGGCGTCATCAGAAGGCCGCTGACGGTTTCCTGGAAGTCATCAACAAATTTCCGGGGTTCTCTGAAGGCTGGAACAACCTCGCCATCGCACTCAACGATGCAGGCTGTCCGGCTAGAGCCAGACATGCCTCCGAGTGTGCGGCCAGGCTGGCACCGAAACGGTTTAAACCGCTACAGGATGAGGCCCGATCAAACGCGGCAGATGCCGCCGCCTGCCCCCAGATTCCTGCCTGCCCCTCAAACGCCCACTAACAGGCGGTCAGAGGGATTTTCGCAGGAGCACTACGTCTTTCACGGGAATCTCCAGATCCCAGCCATAATGCTGGGCCAGCCAGCGGAATGTCTGCTCACGGTAGAACACCACATGGGTGGGATCGCGCCGATAGTGCCAGTTATCGAAACGGGCATCGTCGGTCTGGAAGCAAGTCATGATACCCAGGCAGCCTCCGGGCCGGAGCAGGCTGTCCAGCATGCGAAACACTTCGGCTGGATGATGCAGATGCTCCACAACCTCGGTACAGGTAATAACATCGTATTGCCGATCCAACGCGGCGGCGTCCGGGTAAAAGAACGGGTCATATAAAGTCATATGCAGTCCCGCTTCCTCAAGCATTCTGGCTAATGCCGGGCCAGGGCCACAGCCGAAGTCCAGCCCCTGCGCTCCGGGTTCAACATACCCCAGCAGAGGCTTGGCCAGCTTTGAAAGAAAACGCCGGTAGCCGGGATCGTCCGCATTGTTGTTGTGCAATTCATAGACGGCTCGCTCCCGGGAGCCGGACAGCCGACACTCGGAGGCCATCACCGTGGCTTCACACTGGCCACAACGGAAATACGTTTGCTGCCCCACTTCACGAAACGGCACCAGTTCAGCGTTTTCACACACCGGGCAGCGCGCTTCCTGCTGCGCGGACGATTGCGGTCTTTCGATCATGAACGTTTCAACCTGACAAAAGTTTCATTGTCATATCCGGCCATGCGGCGAGTTTGTGACCGGATGCGTAAAAGCGCCCATCGTGCGCTGCCTATACTGGCACCGAACAGAGAGGAGTCGGCTTGTACCTCTTGAATGATAACAACAGTTCAATTCAAGACTAAATGCCCGGGAACTGCCCCGGCTCAGAGACCGGAACATGGAAACGTCATCTGAACTCGCACTGGAAGTGCCGATCGTCTCGGCTCGCTATGCCCGCCGTTTTGTCCGTTTTATGGAACATCGCGGTGTAAAGCGGCATACCATTCTTGCCAATACCGGCATCACCGACGACATGCTGAATAACCCGGACGCCAGCTTGTCCATGCATCAGGTCATGGATTTGCTGCGCCAGGCGGATTGGCTGATGACCGACGAGCGCGCGGCGTTCGAATTTGGCCAGCAACTGGACCTGCCCAGTCACGGCCTGCTCGGGTTCGCCATGTTGGGCCAGGAAAATCCGCGACGCCTGGTGAGCATGATCGTGCAATACCTGCGCGTAGGCCTGCCATTGATGGACATGGAACTGGAATCGACCGGCTCCACATTCCGCATCCAGCTCATCGATACCTGGGGCGTAGAGGACTTGAGACCCTGCCTGACGAAGATCTATATGGGCAGCATTCACCGTATCTCCTGCCAGGTTTGCAGCAACTTCAACTTCCAGTTTGATTTTCCGTCGTCTGCCTCGCTGGACGACTGGCAACTCCTGGCCCCCGGATGCGAGTTCGAATTCGAGGCACCGGTTGCTCAGGTAACCATGCCGTTGAAGGGCTCACCAGCCCCTAAAAGTGAGGCTAACCTGGAGTTTCTGGTAGCCCGCACCCGATGCCATCGAAAACCGGGCAATCTGGAAGCCGACGAGACCGCCATGCAGGTTCGCGAACTGATCATGAGCCAACCCGGCCGCCCCTGCACCACCGAAAACATTGCGCGGCGCCTGGATATCAGCCCGCGCACCCTGCGCCAGCATCTTGCCAGCGCCGGCACATCGTTCAGGGAATTGCGGAACGAAATTCGCGAAAGCTTCGCCACCCTTTATCTGAAAGACACCAACGTACCGTTGGAGTCCATTTCCGAAAAACTGGGGTTCAGTGACCAGGCCGGTTTTACCAAAGCCTATCGTTCCTGGACGGGCACAACCCCTGGCGACGTTCGGCGGCAAGCCCGGTCAAAAAAGTGAACACAGCTCACTTTTCGTTTTGACACCGTTCACGGTTTAGACAATCCCTTCGCCTCTCTCCGCTTTGAACAAAAACGGTGCCGCGACAAGCAATGACCCGCGGCACCCTCTCCCCGTCTAATAACGCTGCACTCATACGTGAACACGTATGGCAAAGGGATCTTTGCAAGTCCGATTGAGCAGTCCTTATCGGTGTTGTCTGCAACCCACTACAACAAATAACGACGTACAGAGGACGAACTCATGAAACTCAGGAACCTCAATACGAGTGTCCGCAAGCTCGGCCCCGCGATTGCCGCGGCGGCTTTGATGGCGGGGGGCGCAGGTAATGCGTCTGCCGAGCAGGTTTCCCTGGAACTGGCCTTTGAATGCCCGTTCCCACTGATCGGCACCCAACCCATTCGCGCCCAGATCAGCGCCGATATACCGCCGGTCGCTACCGTTGGACAACCCACACCGCAGTTTCAGGTTGACGCCATTACCGTCGTTAATGACGACGCACGCACTGGTTTGAAGCTGGTCAATTCAGAGACCCTCGAGGGGGTTGCCACCAGCATCAACGAAATCGTGACGGTCAACCGCACGTTTGAACAGATCGTAAAGCTGGACATTCCGCCAACCAACATTCCGTCCGAGACCGGAGAGTTTAACGTTCCCGCTGCAGGCACGGCTCCCGAGGTGCTGTTCACCGATGATGATATCGGTGAGGCTGAAATTCGCGTCGGCTCCCTGTCCCTGGATCTGATTGCTCGCACCGCCAATGGTGACATAGCCCCGGCGCCTATCGGCGAGATCACCACAGACTGCGCGCAGCTTCCAGACCAGGACAACCTGCTCCAGACCGTTCTCGTCGAAGGCGATACGGTTGAGGCGCCCCGCATCAATGTCGGCGTTGAGGAGCTGGCCTTTGGCAACGTTCAGGCCGGTCTGACCGCTACGCAAACCGTTACCATCTCCAACACCGGCAATTCGGATCTGGGCATCAATGGCATCTCCATTGGTGGCACAGATTCCACAGTGTTCACACAAACCAATAGCTGTACCACCATTGCACCCAGTGCCTCCTGTGATGTCGACGTAACGTTCGCACCGTCCACGGAAGGTACCCGCAACGCCACTCTGACCATCCAGTCTACCGACGCCGAAACACCGTCTGTGGACGTTGGGCTGACCGGCCGTGGAGTCCTGGCACCGGTTCCCGAAATCGGCGTCAATCCGGAGTCCATCGACCTTGGCCGGATACTCCTCGGTGAATCCGCCAGTGCGGAAGTGACCGTATCCAACAGTGGCAACGCTGCTCTGCAGATCGACAGCATTGCACTGGAAGGGGCGAACGCGGCCGACTTCACCCAGTCGACAGACTGCACCACCGTCGCGGCCGGCGAGAGCTGCGCTGTTCAGGTAGCCTTTACCGCAGCCTCGGTAGGCGTGAGCAACGCTAACCTGGTGATCCGTTCCAGCGATTCCGAGAATCCGGAGATCCAGGTTCCGGTCACTGCCGAAGCGTATGAGCAGACCGGAAATCCGACCCTGGAACTGTTGCTGGGCCTTGAAGGCTCAACCCTGATCAAAGCTACCGACGGCACACTGCCCCTGACTGGCAGCATTGCCACACTCCTTGATCTTGCTTCTGGCACGTTCGAAGCGGACCTGGATGTTGAGCCAACCTCTGGCAACTTCTCCATCAAACTCCTGTTCAGCAAGATCCACGCATCTGCAAACGTTGAGTTTGAGCAGGCTGAAGTAACCACCGGTTCTCTGGTCGACGGCAAGCTGACGGCGAACTCTCACCTGTACGTGAAGGTGCCCAAGGTTGCCATCAAACTGTTCGGCCTGCCGGTGAAGATTGGTGGTGGCGAAGAGTGCCAGACCAGCCAGCCAGTTGATATCCAGCTCACTTCCGTTGAAGGCTCCAACTTCTCGCCTGCCACCGGCGGCGCGGTAAGCGGTGTCTATGAGCTGCCAGCACTGGAGAACTGTGGCTTGCTCACCAGCTTGCTGAATCAGTTCATGACAGGCCCGGGCAACACCATCGATCTGGAGCTGACTCCAGAGTAGTAAGAACTTCCGGCAATGCCGGAGGCGGGTCCATGGTCAGCGCAGCTGGCCGTGGACCTCATACGCAGTAAAAACAAAATCAAAAAAGGAACAATGCAATGAAAAGCCTGAAAAGAAATCTGCTAGCACTGGCTATCATCGGCGCGCCGTTTGCCGCGCAGGCAGAGCTTAAACCAATCGACGATGCTCAGATGGGCAGCATCACCGGCCAGGCCGGTGTCACCATCGAGCTCGAAACCAAAGTAAACATTGGTGAATTCAGATATACCGATGAGGGCTCTCTCGCCATCAAGGACATCAGCATCGGCGGTGCTGGCGCCGGCTATGAGGATGAGATGTTCAAAGACATCGAGGTCGGCAGAAGCCTGGCCTTCAAGGATTACACCGACCTGATCGATAATATCAAGATCGAGATCGACGTTGCCCCGGATGGCGACGCCATCATCAACGTACTGCCAATCACCGCGGCCCCGGTCGATTTTGGCGTGACAACCGGTGAATGGAGCCTGCAAGGCAACACAGACTCCACCCTGCTGGCAAGCAACTTTTCAATGAGGGGTATCTTCAACAAGGTCGGCATCACGGTGGATACCGCGACCGACAAGCTGACCCTGGACACAAAGGTCGGTATTTCCGATCTGGATATCGATGTCGACTTCCTCGCGATCGGTATTCGTGACCTGCAGCTCACCAAGAATACCTATCTCGAAAAGGTTGCTGACAAAGCAACTGGCGGCAATGGCCCGACCATTCTGGATGCCGCCGCGGATATCGTAGTGGAGGTCTACAAAGACCAACGCTTCGGCAGCTCAGACGATTCCCTGGCGATTGATCTGCAGCAGTTTGACGCAGACATGAAGATTGGCCAGGTTCTGGTGGGCGGAACCAGCATCGGCTCCCTGACACTGGACAACCTCTCTGTGCAGAACACCCGCATGAGAATCTACGGTCACCAGTAATGCACCGAGGGCCTATTCCGGGCCCTCACTCTGCCAACCCGGCGGCGCGTTTCATTTCCAGATCCAGATCGTTCTCTGCCAAAGGCTCTGAACTGATCAATTCAATCCTCGATTGTTCTCCCGGCTCACAGGGCTGAACGGTCAACGCACCTTCCACCTGATTGATCACGCGCCAACCATCCAGGGTATGCACGACGGCCTTGAACCGCACCAGACGTTCGTCCATCGCCGTTGCCAGTAGAGACGCCTCCGAGAATTGAATTTCCGGGTGGATGCGCCAACCCAGACTGTAATGCCCCTGACCACGGTTGGTCATCCGCTGCCAGGGCTGGTCGTCCAGAGACGGTGCAGGGGGGCGAAGATCAAGCGCAGCCCGCTGTTGATGAGCATCCGGGCTGGATACCGGCTGACGCTCCATCTCACCGTCCAGCCACTCGGGCGCCAAATGCCCCTGGCTTGTTGTGTAAACGGCACGCTTCGTCAGGGGCAGCGTGGCAACCCAGTCTTCAAACGCCGAGAGTTGCTGTGCCGTGCACAGATCCGATTTGTTGGCGACCAGAATATCGGCAGCTTCGATCTGATCCCTGAACTGCACATTCTCAAGCACATTCGGGTTCTCGAGCTTGCGTGGATCCACCAGAGTAATCACCGGCCCCAACGCCAGGACATCCTGATAATACTCTCCAGTCAGGGTATCGAGAATCTGGGACGGATGGCCCAGGCCCGTGGGCTCAATCAGCAAACGATCCGGCTTGGCTCTGGCAATCAGCTGATTCAGGCCGATCTGCATGGGCAGCCCCGCGACGCAGCACATGCAGCCACCTGGCACCTCGCGCACCACCGCCCCCTCGGTCTCCAGGATGGCACCATCAATGCCCACCTCGCCGAACTCGTTCACCAGTACCGCCCAGGTTTCCCCTTCCGGCTTCTGGCGCACCAGGTCCAGAATGGCAGTGGTTTTGCCAACGCCAAGGAACCCGAGTATCAGGTTGGTGGGAATCGGGCGGGTAATGTTGGACATAATTTTGGCCTCAAAAACGTTATACCATAACAACATTGACCAGGCCGGGCTACGTCCCGACTAAGGAGGAGTTAATGCCAAGACTGTTCTTCGGACTGGAAATTCCTGAGTCAATCAAGACCAGCCTCTTAAAATTAAGAACTGACATTAAAGGTGCCCGCTGGCAAAGCGAAGCCCAGCTTCACCTTACCCTGGCGTTTCTGGGAGAGGTGAAGGAAGAGCAGGTAACGCTGGCTCGGGATAACGCCAGAGAGATTGCCTGTCCGCCTTTTGAGCTGGAAGCCACAGGGCTGGGTTGCTTCGGCAAGGAAGAAAGCCCGAAAATCCTCTGGGCGGGCATCTCACCCGAGGCAAAACTGAGGGAACTGCAACACATCCTTGCGCAAAGGCTCATTACCGACGGCTTCACCCTCCAGAATCCCTCGTTTAAACCTCACATCACACTGAGCCGCTTTCGGACTGGCGCGGGCTCGGTGGCCGAGCTGATCGAGCGTTATCGGAGCACCCGGTTTGGCAGCTGGCCGGTTCAGGGCTTTGCGCTGTTTGAGAGCACTCCAGGCCAGAGCGGCTCTGTCTATACCGTGCTGGAACGCTATCCGTTAAATGCCTGAAGCCTCAGGATTGCTCAAGCCGGTTTGCCTCATAGTCCTCAATCAAGGCTCTGGCGAGAACCCAGTCCTCGTCAGCGACATGCACATTGGTAAAGCCGGCAGCGCCGATTTCGCCCAGTGCACCCTGCAGGTAATGCCCGCCAACGTGCGCCTCTATGTGATTGGCCCTCAGCAGGCCAGCTATGATGTGAGCTTCGGTAATATCCCGGGCCCGATAGGCTATTTGCAAAACGGCGTACTCCTATATGCTTAACGCTGTTTCGACTATAGTCGTCCCAATGCCCTGTGTCTCGCGCCCCAAGGATTGTCCATGCTCTGGATTCTGCTCGCTGTCGTTACTCTTGTTGTCCTGATCACACTGCTGATTTTCCGGGTAAAGGATCTTTCCGAGTACGACGGCCAGGACTGGGTTATCAAAGAAGTCGCCCCCAACCCAGCTCATGATGAGGTCATCGAACGCATCAAAGACATGGGGCGCGCCTCCCGCGGACTGAAGGGCAAAGCCCGGCTGATCGCCCTCCGCAACCATCTGGACAGCCTGGGTGAAGGCGTGGATATCGAATCGGACATCCGGCATCAGGATCATCCACGTGGCGAATGGATACTGTCGCCCGGGGCAGATCCCCGCCGACGTGTGCTCTATATTCACGGCGGTGCCTGGGCTGCTGGCAGCCCTCGCAGTCACCGGGCGATTACCGACCGTTTTTCCCGGATTGCCAATGCTGCCGTTTTTGCGGTTGATTACCGGCTCATGCCCGAACACCGGTTCATGGATGGCATTCGGGACTGCCGCCAGGCCTATGCATGGTTGCTGAATCATGGCCCGGACGGCGAAGCGCCTGTCGACTTCATGGTGGTTGCCGGAGATTCAGCGGGCGGCAGCCATACCCTGTCTCTGCTGGCGTGGATTCGCGACAATGGCCTGCGGCAGGCCGATGCCGCCGTTGCCCTGTCACCCTCCACGGATCTCACTCTTACGGCGCCGAGCAATCGAGAGAATATCCGCACGGACCCACTGCTGGGCCCGGTGTTTGGTGGTTTGTCCAAAATCCCGCTGCCCGTGTTGTGGTGGGGCACACTTGCCGCGTTCAGAATCTCTCCTACCAATCCGGCTGCATCACCTCTGCGGGGTGAGCTTAACAAGCTGCCACCCGTGCTTATCCACGCAAGCACCACAGAAATGCTTCTGGACAACGCCACGCGTTACGCTGCCAAGGCAAAAGCCCAGGGTTCACCGGTGGAGCTTCACACCTGGCAGAACATGGTGCATGTATGGCACATCTTCACGCCACTTCTCCCTGAGGCAGACGAGGCATTCGACGACATCGCGGCTTTTCTGAAGAAAGTGGAACAACCATAGTGGGCTGGTGCCGGCATTACTCCGCCGGCTTTCGCCTGACGTACAGCACCTTATGGACTCGGGCAACGACCGTTCCTGCTTCATCCACAACGTCGACATACCACTCCGGCAAGTACTTGTCGCCGTCGGCGGTGGCTTCGCGTATTTCCTCGAGACGCGCATCGGTCAGCTCGAAGCGGGCCTTTACCACGCCCTTGCCGGGGCGGATAAAATCAATACTCGCTGACTTGTCCCACACGATGTAATCATTGCCCAGGCGTCGCATCAGCAACAGCATGTACATCGGATCAACCATACTGTAAAGAGATCCGCCGAAATGCGTGCCCACGTAGTTGGTGTTGTACCAGTGCTGACGCATTTCCACCGTTGCAAAGCTGAAGTCAGCAGCAATGTGAGTGACTTTAATACCTGCCCCCAGGTAAGGGGCGAAAGTAGAGAGCACTCGGCGCATGGCGCCTGCACTGGCAAACCAGCGGCGAATGGTTGAATTCATAGGAACATCCAAACGGTTGAGAATCAGCCTGAAAACTGCATAGCTGGCTATCTTCTTACAGCCACACTGCATTTTCAACGAAAATTCATACGACCGTTTGAATTATTTAGACTGGAAACATCAAGGTTTCACACCGAACCACTGGGGATTGTTCAGCAGGCAGTACAGCGCGAGCATGTCATAAACCGCATGCCAGACCATCACCATGGGCAAGCTGCCCCATACCAGGTAAGCGCCACCGAGAATCAGGCCCAGACACGTCGCTACCAGAAAATAGGTAAACGACACATAGTGCACCAACCCGAACAACACAGAGGCCGCCAGCAAGGCTGTCCAGGGCCCGGTGTGCTGCATTAGCCAGCCCTGCACGGCACCACGAAACAACAGTTCTTCCCCCACCCCGGCGAGCAGGCACAAGGTCAGCAATACCGGCCAGCGATAACTCGCCGCGAAACGGTAAAGGGCCTGCATTTGCGAACCAAGATCGTCAGGGAACAGCCAGGAGAGCTGAGTCAGCAGCAATAGCACAAGGTAGGTGGTGCCAGCGCCCAGGATTCCGTACAGCAGGATTTCCAGCAGATTCAGGCCATTCAGCATTAACGGAATATCGAACAGCCAGATCGCGAGCCAGCCTACCAAACCAATACCGCCCTGAAACAGCAGGGCGGCGGTAGTGGATATAGTGGCGCGACCTTGGGCCATAACTCAGTTTTCGAACAGGCCCTTGACCGGGAACAGGTCGTCATAGGCGGGCGCCTGTTTCTGGGCCTTGGCCTGGAAGGATTTCATCATGTCCGTGGGGCGGAACATGCCGGACTGCCATGTGGCCATGTAGCGGAGGCTGTCTTCTACGCTGTGATCGCGGCTGAAGTTGATCATTTCCTTGCAGCCGGTCACCGCCAGCGGTGAATTGGCAGCGATCTGGGCGGCAATGGACATCACGCCCTCAAGCATCGCTTCCTGAGTCTCGTATACCGAGTTCACGAAACCCAGGCGATGGGCTTCTTCAGCACCGAATTTGCGGCCCGTATAAGCCAGCTCACGCACCACGCCCTCAGGCATCAGTTTAGGCAGCCGCTGCAGCGTGCCCACATCAGCTGTCATGCCCAGCTCGGTTTCCTTGATGGTGAAATAGGCATCGGAGGTGCAATACCGGCTGTCAGCAGCGCACACCAGGTCCAGAGCCCCACCAATACAGCCCCCGTGCACGGCAGCCAGCACGGGCAGACGTACTTTCTCCAGAGAGCTCAGAGTATCCTGCAGCTGCAGTACGACTCTTCGCAGGTTCTCCGCCATACGGCCAGGGTCACCACTCATGGGCACGGATTTCGGATCCGAGAACACGCCCAGATCCATGCCTGCGGAAAAGTGCTTTCCAGTCGAGGAGATCACAATCACCCGGGCATCGGTATTGGCTTCAATGTCCTGAACGCAGCGCGGCAGCTCCAGCCAGAATGCCTTGTTCATGGTATTCAGCGCCTCGGGGCGACTGAACTGAACGTGGGCGATGTGGTCTTTTACTTCAATATTGAAACTTTCGTAGTTGGCGAGTTCAGACATGATGGATCCCGTATCATCTGAGAGCATGGTTTCGTATTATTAGGGTGCACATTACCGCGAAACGAGGCACGATGGAATTCACTTTCCTTGGCACATCGGCCGGAACACCAACCCGGTCACGCAACGTCACCGGCCTGGCGCTTTGCCTTTCGGGGCCCAAACCCTGGTATCTGGTGGACTGCGGTGAAGGCACCCAGCACCAGGTGATGCGCACACGGTATTCGGTGATGCAGTTGCGCGCCATTTTCATCACCCACATCCATGGTGATCATATCTTCGGGCTACCGGGCTTGCTTACCAGCGCTTCCATGCTGGGTCGCACCGAGCCTCTGGACATCATTGCGCCGCCACAGGTACGCCGGTTTATCGATACGGTCATCGAAAACAGTGACTCCAGCCTGAGTTATCCGTTGAACTTCATCAACTCGGAAGCTCCGGGTTTTTACTGGCAGGATGACCATTTGGGTGTTACCAACGTGGCGCTTTCGCACCGGGTACCTTGCCGGGCCTACGTATTCACAGAGCGGAACCTGGAACGTCAACTCCAGAAGGAGAAACTGGTTGCTGATGGCATCGAGCCTGGCCCTGAATGGGGCGACCTGCAGAAAGGCAAAGATGTTCTACTGGATGACGGGCGCCTGCTGCGCAGCGACGACTACACCCAAATCCCGAGAACCGCGCGAAACATCATTGTCGGCGGTGACAACGACACCCCGGAACTGCTGAAAGATGCCTGCCAAGGCACCCACGTATTGATTCACGAGGCCACCTACACCCAGGATGTCGCAGACCGCGTTGGCCCCTGGCCACAGCACAGCTCGGCGCAGCAGGTGGCCCGGTTCGCGCAGGAGGCAAAGCTGCCCAATTTGGTACTCACCCACTTCAGCTCCCGCTACCAGTCCGCCCCGGGTGGCAGCCCTCATATCAACCAGCTCGCCGCCGAGGCGTTGCAGCATTACACGGGCCACCTTTTCCTGGCCCGGGATTTTGACACCTACCGTCTGGAGAAAGACTTCCAGCTACACAAAGTTGATCACAGCTAATCAGTCGCTATTCTGGCCTGGCGGCAGTACCACCCATTCAGGGTCTTCAAATTCACCCAAAGGCCGAATCTCAACAAACGGAGCGGCGCTTTTAATGATCTCCGCGATCCTCGGGTCCTTCCGGGCATCCATGGCATCGCGGTCGGCCTTGCTGTCCCAGCTGGCGATAGCGATCAACTTGTTCGGCTCACCAATCTTTCGGTGTAGTTCGGTACCACGGGCACCGGGCGCCTGCTGAATCAGCTCACTGGCCCGGACCCAGGCATCGGCATACTCCTCGGCAGAGTGCCCGTCTTTCACCGTGACCTCGAAAATATACTTCATCGCATTCTCCTCACTCCTATGGATCTTCGTGGTTCGCCGAAGCTTGCGGTAGACTGGCCGGACATTCACAGGGAAGTCACCAATGTCCGCACCGCTTGTTTTTGCAGTTATCGCCATCGCCCTCATTGGTGGTTCGCTGTTCTATTTGTTTTTCTACCGCAACTGGCGACGGCGGCGCGAACTGCAACAACCGTTCCCTGCACTCTGGAGGCACCACCTTCAGGAAAATGTGCCGCTCTATAATCGGCTCTCCGACAGCCACAAAACCCGGCTGGAGAATCTGGTTCAGCTCTTTATCTCGGAGAAGGAATTCTACGAATGTGCCGGTTTTGAAATCGATGACCGGGTGCGAGTGACCATTGCCGGCCATGCTTGCCTTTTGCTGCTTGAACGCGGGTTTTACGAATACGATGACGTTAAAAGCATCCTGGTCTATCCCGATATTTACCGGGTACAGGACACCGAAAGCGATGGCCTCGTGGTCAGCACCAGTGACGAAACCCGGGCCGGAGAGGCCTGGTCCCACGGCCGGGTGATTCTGGCCTGGAGCCAGTGTGAACAAGCCATCGCCAATCCTCATGGTCCGCACAACGTGATTCTCCATGAATTCGCCCATCAGCTGGACTACCTGGATGGCACCGCGGACGGCGCGCCACCACTGAGCGGCGATGAGGCGGCGCACTGGCAGAAAACCATGACCGAAGCCTGGGACCACCTGCAGCACAGGCTGGAACACCACCACAAACCCTGGCTTGACCCCTACGGCGCCACCGAACCAGCCGAGTTTTTCGCGGTGCTGACCGAGGCCTTCTATCAACAACCGCAGCACTTGAAGCGTGAACAACCTGACGTCTACGCTGCCCTGTGCCGATTTTACCGGATCGACCCGGAGCACATGCGTGCCTGCCAGCCTTGACGATCAGCCGCCTAGGCCGTTTCCCTTGACGCCGAGACGATCCAGGTAAAGATGCAGCTCTTCCTCGCTGATATTCACGTATTCCATTACCCGGCCATAGAGCATCACGGTAGGTACATTACGCCCGCCTAACTCCTTCTGGGCCTCGCTCAGGACGTAAAGTATCGTCCGTTCCATTTTTGTGAGACCATCCCGCGCATCGGGGATTACCTCGTCTACTCCGCGTAAACTGCTCATATTTCTGAATCCGGTAAGCTGCCCATGGAAATCAAAGTCAATTATCTCGACAACCTGAGGCTTGAGGCCAAGTTTGACGATTTTACCGTCGTCTCAGACCAGCCCGTCCGCTACAAGGGCGATGGCTCGGCACCCGGCCCCTTTGATTATTTCCTGGCCTCGTCCGCCATGTGCGCAGCCTACTTTGTGAAGGTTTACTGCAACGCCCGGGATATTCCCACAGATAACATCCGCCTTTCGCAGAACAACATTGTAGACCCGGAAAACCGCTACAAGCAGATTTTCAAGATTCAGGTGGAACTGCCGGAAGACATTTCGGACAAGGACCGCCAGGGCATCATCCGCTCCATCGCCCGTTGCACCGTGAAAAAAGTGGTGCAAACCGGCCCGGATTTCCAGATTGAAGTGGTGGAAAACCTGGACGAAGACGCCCAGGCCCTGCTCACCGCCGCCCCGGGCGGCGACGGCAACACCTATATCGAGGGCAAGGATCTGCCCTTGGAGCAGACCATTGCCAACATGACCGGCATCCTCTCGGATCTCGGCATGAAGATCGAGATTGCTTCCTGGCGCAACATCGTGCCCCACGTGTGGTCTCTGCACGTGCGCGACACCGCGGCCCACATGTGCTTCACCAACGGCAAGGGTGCCACCAAGGAAGCCGCCCTGTGTTCGGCCCTGGGTGAGTTTATAGAGCGGCTGAACTGCAACTTCTTCTACAACGACCAGTACTTCGGGCAGGACATCGCCAACAGCGAGTTCGTACACTACCCGAACGAAAAATGGTTCCAGCCAGGCCCGGAAGGCGAGTTGCCGGACGGCATTCTGGATGACTACTGCCTGAAGATTTTCAATCCGGACGGCGAACTGCTGGGCACGCACCTGTTCGACACCAACTCGGGCACGCCCGAGCGTGGTATCTGCAGCATTCCGTATGTGCGTCAGTCAGACGGAGAGACCGTTTATTTCCCCTCCAACCTGATCGAGAACCTGTACCTGAGCAACGGCATGAGCGCCGGTAATACCCTTCAGGAAGCGCAGGTACAGTGCCTGTCAGAAATCTTCGAACGGGCAGTCAAGAAAGAGATCATTGAGAACGAAATCGCCCTGCCGGATGTTCCCGAGAGCGTGCTGGCCAAGTACCCGGAGATTGTCGAAGGTATAAAAGCCCTGGAAGAACAGGGCTTTCCGGTACTGGTGAAAGATGCCTCCCTGGGCGGTCAGTTCCCGGTGATGTGCGTCACCCTGATGAACCCCAAAACCGGCGGTGTGTTTGCTTCCTTCGGTGCACACCCCAGCTTCCACGTTGCCCTGGAACGCAGTCTGACCGAGCTGCTGCAGGGTCGCAGCTTTGAAGGTCTGAACGACCTGCCGGCGCCCACCTTCAACTCCATGGCGGTGACCGAGCCCAATAACTACGTTGAACACTTTATCGATTCCAGCGGCGTGGTGTCCTGGCGCTTCTTCAGCGCCAAATCCGACTACGATTTTGTGGAATGGGATTTCTCCGGCAGCAACGAAGAAGAAGCCGACACCCTGTTCGGCATCCTCGCGGACATGGGCAAGGAATGCTACATGGCAGTGTTCGAAGACCTCGGCGCGCCGGTCTGCCGAATCCTGGTGCCGGGCTATTCCGAGGTGTATCCGGTGGAAGACCTGGTGTGGGACAACACCAACATGGCCCTGGAATTCCGCGAAGACATCCTCAACCTGCACCGTTTGAGTGAAGACGAACTGGCCAATCTGGTACAGCGCCTGGAAGAGGCCGAGCTGGATGTGTACATGACCATCGTCACCCTCACCGGCATCGAATTCGATGAAAACACCGTGTGGGGCCAGCTCACCATTCTGGAACTGAAACTGCTGATCTACCTGGCATTGGGCGAACTGGAAGAGGCCCAGGAGCTGGTAGAGATGTTCCTGCAATTCAATGACAACACCGTTGAGCGCGGCCTGTTCTATCAGGCCATGAACGCGGCTCTGGAAGCCACGTTGAACGAAGAACTGGAACTGGACGACTACCTGTACAACTTCCGCCGGATGTTTGGTGACGAGGTAATGGATGCCGTAGTGGGCTCGATTAACGGTACGGTCCGCTTCTTTGGCCTGGAAGAAACCGGCATGGACCTGCGCGGCCTGGACCGGCACCTGAAGATGATCGAGAGCTATAAAAAGCTGCACGCGGCCCGGGCCCGCAAAGCTGGGCTGTCAGCCTAATCGGCGGGCGCCCGCTCGCCGGTGTGCACCACCTTCTTGCCAATCACCCGGATTGCGCCCGGCCGGCAGGTTGCCCGAAAGGGCGTTTTACCGGCCACGTCGCCATCCACCGTTACCGTCTTGGCGCGGTTGGTTTCTACGTGGCACCACTTGCCCTTGATCTGGATCACGGTGCTGGTCCGGCGCGGCGTCTTGCGGTTCAGGCGCACCATCAGAAATGCAAGTAACAGCTGCGGCAACGGGCGCGGTTTAACGGCTATGACATCCAGCAAGCCATCGTTCGCAGAGGCCTCCGGTATTTCATGGCCCCCACCGAAATAGGCCCCCGTGGCAACCGCAATCGATAGCCAGCGACCACCCAGATTAGAACGATCAGTACGAATATGGGCGTGGAACCCCCGCTGGGCGCCCAGTTGTCGGAACAGTGTGGCAATGTAACTGAATTTTCCAAAAAGCTTTTTGGTAGGTGAACTGGCCTGCCGTGAAGGCAAAGTGCCCAGGCCAATATGGGCCACGTTGAGATAGATGCGGTCATCAAACTCCGCCACATCAATCATCTCGGTGCTACCGTCCGCCACCAGACGGGCCACCTCTGCCGGTTCAGACGGAATACCCAGGTTGCGTGCAAAATCGTTAGCGGTTCCCGAAGGCAGAACTGCGAGAGTCGCGCCGGTGCGCAGGCAAAGTCCGGCCACACCGTTCACAGTGCCATCCCCACCCGCGGCCAACAATACGTCGTTGCCAGTCACCAGGCGCAGCCACTGTTCAGCCTCATCCAGCCTGCATTCGGTTACGTTCTCGATTCCCTGCTCGCGCAGATGCGGCAACCAGAAATCCGCATCCCGGCAGCCATCACCGGAACCAGGGCTATCCACCAGCCAATACGCCATATCATTCCCTCTGGAGAAAGAAACTGTCCCCTTCATTTGATAGCATGGCTGATCGATTTCTTCATGCAGGAAGCATTACCGTATGGCAACGCGCATTACTCTCCATTACTGCACTGGCTGTAACTGGATGCTGAGATCCGCCTGGATGGCGCAGGAACTGCTGACCACCTTCGACGGCATGGTCGACGAGCTCACATTGAAACCCGGCTCCGGCGGCATCTTTGAAGTCTGGGTAAACGATACCCGAATCTGGTCCCGCAAGGAGCAAGGGGGCTTCCCCGATATCAAGCAACTGAAACAGCTGGTGCGGGATCAGATTGCCCCGGAGCACTCACTGGGGCACTCAGACAAGCCGGTGTAGTACATCTACGAGGGTGGCTACCCGCTCCCGCATCTTTTCGCTACCATACGCCACCCTCAAAACGCCCGCCCGCTGCGCCAGGCCCGTCTGCAGCTGCTGTTCGCCAGAGGTGATCCAGTTGACCCTGCAGAGGCTTTCCCTTGTCCATCAATGCCTTATATACCGACTTGTCGGGCTACTACGATCTGATGTGTGCCGATATCGATTACCCTGCCCAGAGTCTTGGGGTACAGCGGTTACATCAGCTATTCGGCAATGGCGGCAAGCGTCATCTGGATCTGGCCTGTGGTACCGGGCCGCACATCCGGCATTTCCTGAACCTTGGTTACCAGTGCGAAGGGCTGGATATTAATCAGCCCATGCTGGATGTAGCCCAACAGCGTTGCCCGGAAGCCGTCTTCAGTGTTCAGGATATGTGCGAATTCAGGTTTGATAATCCATTTGATCTGATTACCTGCTTCCTGTACTCCATTCATTACAGCGATGGTATCGAGAAGCTCCAGGGCTGTATCGAAAGCGCCTACCGGGCGTTATCAGCCAACGGATTGTTCTGTTTCAATGCCGTAGACAAGACCCGAATCAACAACAATCTGTATGTCTGTCACTCCGCCCGGCACGATGGCAGTGAGTTTACCTTTCGGTCTGGCTGGCATTACGTTGGCGGTGGTGAACGGCAGTCGCTCCGGCTGAGCATTGATCGCACCACCAACGGCATCAGTGAATCCTGGCAGGATGAGCACCCCATGGTAGCACTGAGCTTTCGGGAGCTGGCCACCCTGTTGCAGCCCTGGTTTGACGTGACCATCTTCGAGCACGACTACGAACGCATCTTGCCCTGGGATGGCGAATCCGGAAACGCACTGTTTGTCTGCGTAAAGCGTTGAGCGTTACCGGATTTCGCTGAGAAGAATAGTGGTTAGTGCTTCATGCCGGCGTGGTCGTTCATCGCCGGGGCACCGTCAAGGGGGCGCACCATCAGTTCAATATTCAGGTCTTCGGCACCATCAAAATCCAGTCTTACCGGAACTTTCTCGCCCTCAACTAGGGGCTCAGGCAGCCTTTCAAGCATCAGGTGATAACTGTGAGGTTTTAACTCCACGGTTTTGCCGGCGGGTATCAGAAGACCACCATCTACCGGCTGCATACGCATGACACCCTCATGCATGGAAGTTTCGTGAATCGAAACGTTGCCGGCTCTAGGGGTTTCTGCGCCCACCAGGGTGATGGCCTGTTCACTGTGGTTGGTGATCGCCATATAGCCCACACCCATGGGCGTACCCGGCGGTGTTGGCCGACTCCAGGGCTGATTGATCTGTATCGGATGGCTCTGGTGGTCGTTACCGTGTGCGTGATCGGCGGCAAATGCGGCCGGGGCGAACAGGGCTGCGCCCAATGCCAGAGCAATCAGGGGTTGTTTCATTCGGCGTTCCTTGTTTTCTGACAAATATCACTACTGTAGCGGCCGGCTCCGACCACTTCAAAGCCATCAGGAGCGACGAATGGTCGCAGGGATATTGTCCGTGTTTGCCGTGTCAGTGAGCACCTGACGAACGTCTGCCATAGGCACCGGCCGGCTGAAATAGTAACCCTGGAAGCGCAGGCAGCCCATTTTGATCAAGGCCTGGGCCTGAGCCTGCTCTTCTACACCCTCAGCGATCAGACTCATGTTGTGGCTGCGGGCAATGGCGACGATGCTGCGCACCATATTGGCGGCTTTTTCATCTTCAACAATACCGTCCACAAAGCTTTTGTCGATTTTAAGCTCATCCAGAGGTAACTGGCGCAGCAGGCTGAGGGAAGAATAGCCGGTTCCGAAATCATCCATGGCCAGGCGTATACCGTGGCTTCTCAGGTCGCAGATAGTTTGCAGCACCTGATCGAAATTGCCCATGAACAGCGTTTCGGTAATCTCCAGAACCAGAGAGGACGGCGAGACATCGTGGGTTTTCAAGGCGTTCAATACTGTATCCACGAAGCCTGGCTGGCAGAACTGAATCACCGAGATGTTGATGGCCAGATCCAGCGGCTGTTTCACCTTGTCTATCAATTGCCGGAATTCCCTCAGGCTGGTGTCCAGCACGAAGTTACCCAGAGGAATCATCAGGCCGCTTTTCTCGGCCACATCCACGAATTCTGCCGGCGAAACGAATCCCAACTCTTCATCCTGCCAGCGCACCAAAGCCTCCAGACCAATGGTTTCGCCTGCATCGTTCACCTGCGGTTGGTACACCATATAGAGAGCATGAGAGGCCAGGCCATAGCGCAGCCTCTGTTCCACGTTCAGCCGCCGTAGATAAGCGGTTTCCATTTCTGCCTTGTAGACGCAGACGGCATTCCGGCTTTGTTTGGCCTCATACAACGCCAGGTGGGCACTACGAATCAGCTTGCTGAGGGAGTCTCCGTCTTCGGGGTACCGGGCCACCCCGACACTCGCGCCCACCTGCAGACGAAGCCGGCCCACTTCGAAGATTTGGGCCAGATCTTCTACCAGTGCCCGGCAGGCATCGGTCAACGAGGGGATGTTGGTATTGGGGGTAACGATGGCGAATTCATCGCTCCCGAGCCTCGCCAGATCGTCGTGTCGTTCCGCCAACCGCTCAAGTCTTCGCCCAAATTCCACCAGGGTGTGATCCCCGTACTCCAGCCCAAAGCGGTCATTGATGCCACTGAAGTTATCAATGTTGATCACCACCAGACTGAACGGCCTCGCCTGAGAAAGCCTGCCTTCCAATCGATCCAGGAGCCCGGCGCGGTTTAACAGGCCGGTGAGATCGTCATGTCGAGCCCGGTACAGCAACTCTTCCCGACGCTCTCCCTCGGCACGATCAATAACCCGGAACAACAGGTAGAGCAACCAGGCACCCAGTACAAAGCCAATCACGTAGGGTACGAGGGTACCCATAAAATCGCGGTAAAGAGGGGCAAAACGCGTCTCGGACACTGTCCAGATCTGATACCGAGCGTCGAAGGTGGCGGCTGTCAGATAATCTCGCTGGTCGCGGGTCATATGAAAAGAAACCGCCTCCGGACTGGCCATGATATCCGCCATGGTCTTTCCGGTTCCCTCCTCGAAATCACGCCGCTGTGCGCTCAAACGCTCCTCGTTGACCTGCGAGGCAGAATATCGCTCAGGCGTTGCGCCCTCTCGCGACATAAACTGGACGTATTTGTCTGCCTCCCGAAACAGGATGACACTGTCCTCGGGACCATCGTGCAGATCCTGCCCAAGAACTGAACCTTCGGCACCGATCTTCAGTCCGGCCGTCATTACTGCAACCACAGAACCATCGTCCGCTCGCAAGGCCTTTCGTATCGGGATCAACCAGGCACCGAGCGCATCCATATAATAAGTACGCCCTACCACCATCACATCCGACTCAAGGGCTTGCCTGAAACCTTCTGCGGTACTGGGGTTCTCCAGGAGATTGGGCAGGCGGCTGGTGTCCATATTGGTGCTGATACGAACCAGCGTGCCGTCCGGGCGAGCCAGGCCAAAACCTACGAGGGCCGGGTTAACCGAAAGGATATTGTCCAATAAAGGCATTTCCCTCCGCTCTTCCAGCGGTTCGCCACTGTCGAGGAGTTCGCGCCCCACGACATCAAGCACCAGCTCCTGAGTCCGGAACAGACTGTGAACGGATTGGGATATGAGCTCAGCTCTGGACAATTGATGCGCAGTTTCATCAGACAGGGTCTCCCGCCAGCGCTGCTGGAGAGACACCCCTAAAAGCGCAACGCCGACGATTACGATCAGAAAATACAGCGTCCAGATATTGCTTTTCAGAGCCGCCAAGTAGTCAGTCCATTTGTCCCGGTGAATGGGTTAATTTCGCTAACCATGATTATAGGATGACGTTGCAAATACGCACCCTGTTTTGACACAACCTTACCAAAAAAGATGATGCCAAAAGGAACTTTGCCGTCGTTATCCAGACAATCTGTTCATCTGGCGTTCATGCCGGATAGGGTTTACTGAGGCTAGAATCAAAATCAAAGCCAACGGCAACCAGGCGGAAAAGGAGCCAGACAATGAATGTAATGTCAGTGCTGAACCAGATCATGAACCAGGCCCAGGGCGGTCAGTCCCGCCAGGGCAGCCAGGGTGGAATGGACGTAAACCAGATGATGGGCAACCTTGGCAGCCAACTGTCCGGAGGTAAAGGCGGCAGTGGCATTGATGTAAAAAGCCTGTTGGGTGGCGGAGCACTGGGATTGATGCTGGGCTCCAAGCGTGGCCGCAAAATGGGCGGCAAGGCACTGAAGTATGGCGCCCTGGCCGGTGTCGGCGTACTGGCATGGAAAGCCTATCAAAACTACCAGAGCACCAATCAGGGCCAGGCACAGCCCGCCCCGGTGCAACAGGGCCAGCCCCTTGAGCAGTTGCAGGGAGCTGACCAGGAGCGTCGTGGACTGGAAATTCTCCAGGCCATGATTATGGCCGCCCGCGCCGATGGCCATATCGATGCCAATGAAAGACAACTACTGACTCAGGAGATCGAGCGGCTGGGCCCGGACGACGAACTCCAGGCCTGGATCCAGCAACAGTTCGATGCGCCACTGGATGCCAGCGCTTTGGCACGCAACGCCGATTCGCCCCAGGCAGCCCGGGAAATCTACGTCGTCAGCGCCGTGATGATTGACGAACAGAACCCGATGGAGCGTGCCTGGCTGGAACAGCTGGCCGGTGCCTTGAAGATAGCACCCAATCTGGCCAGGGAACTGGAACAACAAGTGCTGGCTGCCAGCTAATCAAACACAGCAGACGGCACCGGACTCCCCGGTGCCGAATCCAAGTCAGGCCTTCTTAACAAACTCCGACTTGAGCTTCATGGCCCCCACACCATCAATCTTGCAATCAATGTCGTGATCGCCATCCACCAGGCGGATGTTCTTGACCTTGGTTCCCACCTTCACCACCAGGCTGGAACCCTTCACCTTCAGATCCTTGATTACGGTGACGGTATCGCCATCCTGCAGCTCATTGCCATTGGCATCACGAACCACCTTGCCTGCTTCAGCCGCTGCCTGCTCGGCCTCCGTCCATTCATGGCCGCACTCCGGGCACACCAGCTGAACGCCATCTTCGTAGGTGTATTCAGAACTGCACTTGGGGCAAGGGGGCAACTGAGACATTATCATTTCCTGTTAACTGAATGAGCACAGGATTATACCACTATTGCCCCGGCGCCACCCTCGCCAGAATGTCCGGGCTCTCCGACAACGGCAGCGCCAGAATCACCCCTTCATTCGAAGCCGGAAAAATGCCCGTCAACGCCGTCACATTCACCTGGTGCGACACCATCACAACGGGTGCGCCCTGGCCCAGGGCATTCACCAAGTTGATGGTTTCACCGGTCTGTTGCGGGCCGTCGCCACGGTTGCGAAAAAATGAATTCAGAGCCGGCCACTCAGTCACTGGCCCCATATTCATTTCCCGGGCGGTCTCAACACATCGACACCACTGGCTGGAAAACAACCTCGCCTCAGCAATTTCATGTTCTGCCAGAAACGCTTTCCACGCCCGGGCCTGCTCACGTCCCTTGTCGTTCAGATTCCTCTGGGTACTGCAATCTCCGAGAACAAACCCAGCTGGATCACCGGTGCCTGGAGCCAGGGCATGACGCAGCATCAAAACGGCTCGCCCCTCTCTAAGGGCAGTCCATGCGGAACTGTCAGACGCAGACAATGGTGACGCAGCCAGGGTTGTCGTTATCATCAGCAAAATTGCCAGGATTTGCATGATTCATCTCCAGGTATCTCTTGCGCCTCAACAAGCGATTATCACCGCGGCCAGACGGCGTGTTCAGGGATGGCTTCCAAAAAATTTCGGAGGCCATGGATGGCCGGAGAGAAGCGCTCAGGGATGAGCTCGTAGCGGTTTTTTGGAAGCCATCCCTGAACATGCCATGCACCATCGCCTCGACATCTCCCCAGCCAACCTCCAACGGCCTAATAGCCAATACGCGGAACCAAACTAACAGGCTCACCCCATGAAAGGTTAAACTGACCACCAGCCAAACCAACGAAGGAAAACCGAAATGCCAATCTGGGTCGACGCCGATGCCTGCCCCGTTCCCATCCGGGAAATTCTCTGCCGTGCCGCCACCCGCTGGCAAATCCAGACCACCTTCATCGCCAACCACGCCATCAGCCTGCCACCAAGCCCACACATCAGCCGCCGGCAAGTCCCCCACGGTTTCGACGTTGCAGACAACGAAATTATGGACCAGATGAGCAAAGGCGATCTGGTGATTACCCAGGACATTCCCCTGGCCGCCGAAGCCATCGAAAAAGGCGCAGACGTCTTCAACCCACGGGGGCAGGCCTTCACCAAAGAAAACATCCGCCAGCGCCTTGCCATGCGTAACTTTATGGAAGAAATGCGTAACGCCGGCCAGGTAACCGGCGGGCCGGCCCCATTCAGCCAGGGAGATCGAAAAGAGTTTGCCGACCAACTGGACCGATGGCTGCAAAGAAACGCACGCAAGTGAAAATGATTCTGTTTTAATAAACAGAAGAATCCGCTACCCTTCCCGCCTCTGACAACCAGACAGCAGAAGGAAGCGGAACATGACCACACGCGCCCAGCACACCAGCAGCTTTGCCGCTCTCGGCCGCCTGCTTCGATACGCGCGTGGTTACCGGCGCCAGATCATCGCCGCCACCACCTGCTCCATCATCAACAAGCTCTTCGACATTGCCCCGGAAATACTGATCGGCGTCGCCATCGATGTGGTGGTGAACCAGGAAGAGAGCTTCGTTGCCGGCCTGGGCTTTGAGACTGCGCAGGAACAGATCACCATCCTGGCGGTGCTCACCTTCTTCATCTGGGCTGGCGAGTCGCTGTTTGAGTACCTGTTCCAGATTCTCTGGCGCAACCTGGCTCAGCGACTGCAGTCCGATCTCCGACAAGACGCTTACGAACACGCCCAGCGTCTGGACATGAGCTTCTTTGAGGCCAACAGCTCCGGACAATTGGTAGCCACCATGAACGACGATGTAAACCAGCTGGAGCGTTTCCTGGATGGCGGCGCCAATGCCATGATTCAGGTAGCGGTTACCGTAGTGGCTGTGGGTGCCGTATTCTTTGTGCTGTCGCCACTGATTGCCCTGTTGGCGTTCACACCGATTCCCCTGATCATCTGGGGTGCCTTCTATTTCCAGCGCAAAGCCGGCCCGCTGTACGCAGACGTAAGGGAGAAAGTAGGCGACCTGTCCAGCCGCCTGGCCAACAATCTGGGTGGTATCGCCACGATCAAGAGCTTCACCGCCGAACAGCGGGAAGCAAAACGCCTGAAGGACGCGAGCGAAGCTTATGTTGATGCTAACCGCCGCGCCATTCGTATCAGCTCCGCATTCATTCCGGTCATTCGAATGGCCATTCTGGCCGGCTTCCTGGCCACCTTTACCGTTGGCGGCATGATGGCGCTGGAAGGCAGCCTGAACGTGGGCGCTTACGGGGTGCTGGTGTTCCTCACTCAGCGACTGCTCTGGCCCCTGACCGGGCTGGCGGAAGTGATTGATCTGTTTGAACGGGCCATGGCCAGTACCCGACGGATTCTCGATCTGCTCGCCGAACCGGTAAACGTCCGGGATGAAGCCGGCAAGTCCCTGGAACAACCCGTTCGCGGAAAGGTTTCATTCAACCAGGTGAGCTTCCGTTACGCTGGCAGTGGCGCGGGTATACAGGACATTACCCTGAACGTTCCGGCAGGCAATACTCTGGCATTGGTGGGCGCAACCGGCTCCGGCAAGTCCACGCTGATCAAACTGTTATTGCGATTCTATGACCCCGCCCATGGTGATATCCGCATTGACGGCCAGCCCATCCGAGAGGTCAGTCTGAAGTCCCTGCGCGATGCCATTGGACTGGTCAGCCAGGATGTCTATCTGTTTGAAGGCAGCATCCGTGACAACCTCGCCTACGGCAAACCGGAAGCAAGCGAAGAAGAGATCATTGATGCCGCTCGTACTGCCGAGGCCTGGTCCTTTATTGAGGCGCTACCGGAAGGCCTGGACACTCCTGTTGGTGAACGAGGCATTCGCCTGTCCGGCGGCCAGCGTCAAAGGCTGTCCCTGGCCCGGGCGCTGCTGAAGAATCCACCCATTCTGGTTCTGGACGAAGCAACCAGCGCCGTGGATAACGAAACCGAAGCCGCCATTCAGCGCTCACTCAAGCGCATTGGTCATAACCGCACCGTCATTATGATTGCTCACCGGCTTTCCACCATTGTGGATGCGGACACCATTGCCGTGGTCGAGAATGGCCGGATTGTTGAGGAAGGCGATCACGACAGCCTGACACGCAATAACGGAGCCTACGCCGCGCAGTGGCGCGTGCAAACAGGTCAGGCGTGACAAGGTAATTCTGTTTACCACTTATTATTGATAGGTATTCGCATTTAGATTATCCTGCCAGCCACAGAAACAGGGGAACCTGAATGTCCGCGTTTTTTGATGTCCGCGATCTCGCCGTTCACATTGGTAGCACGGCTATCCTTCATAACATTAACCTGGCCTTTAACGAAGGCCAGGTGACCGCCCTGCTTGGCCACAACGGCTCGGGGAAATCCACTTTGTTAAAGACACTGGCCAGGCAGATTCCAGCCAGTGCCGGTGATGTCACGCTTGAGGGTAAAGCTTCAAAAAGTCTGGGCGCCCGCGCTTTCGCCAGGATTGTCGGCTACCTGCCCCAGCACCCGCCGGGCACCGATGGCCTGACGGTCCGGGAGCTGATCGCGCTGGGCCGCTACCCCTGGCGAGGCCCTCTTGGCCGCTACAGCGATGCGGATTATGCGCTGATTGATCAGGCTATCGCAGACACCGACCTCAAACCTTTTGAACACCGCTCTGTCGACACCCTCTCTGGTGGCGAGCGCCAACGCGCCTGGATTGCCATGTTGCTGGCACAGCAAACACGCTGCCTGCTGCTGGACGAACCCATCTCCGCCCTGGATGTAAAGCATCAGGTAGAAACGTTGCGCCTTGTTCAGCGCCTTGCCCGCCAGCGCGAATTGACCGTGATTGTGGTACTGCATGATGTCGATCTGGCCTCCCGCTTCTGCGACCGGTTGGTGGCCCTGAAAGCGGGCCAGGTGGTGGCCGATGGCACTCCGGCAGAGATCATGGACAGCCAGATTCTTGAATCCATCTACAGCGTTCCCATGGGCGTGATGGAGCGGGCGCCGGGGCAATGGGTTTCCTATGTCCATTAACACGAAAGCCATGATGCTCGGTGCCCTGCTCATTCTGCTGCCGATCGCAGGAACCGCCCAGACCTGGCACCACGAAGGTGGCACACTAACCCTTGAAGAGCCCCCTGAACGCATTATCGCGCTGAACTGGGCCGCCACCGAGACGCTGCTATTACTGGGTATCACCCCCGTTGGCGTGGCTGACAAAGCCGGCTATCACATCTGGGTTCAGGAGCCGGAACTGCCTGACAGCGTCGCCAATGTCGGCACCAGGGTCGCGCCCAGCCTGGAGGCAATCGCAGAACTGAAACCCGACCTGATCGTCACCAGCACCGAAATGGCTCCCGCGGCCGAACTGTTGGAGCGGATTGCGCCAACCTACGTCATCAGCGTGTATAAAAA
>Ga0075441_10000226_pt1 | contig 28796 bp, 26 predicted proteins | sample CoawatmetaG00DNA_FD_71582 | JGI IMG/M metagenome (GOLD analysis project Ga0075441, IMG submission 71582) | Marine microbial communities from the West Antarctic Peninsula - Coastal water metaG002-DNA | ecosystem: Environmental > Aquatic > Marine > Coastal | place: Atlantic Ocean: West Antarctic...
ATCTATTATAAGTGATTTTGTACTACCTCCAATATCTACTTCTGCAAGTTGCATCAAGTCGTAGTTAAGTCTTACTGTCGCTTCGTTGTTTTTAATATCAGTAATTACTTTTGATTCATCTTCAGAATCTTTTACGTGATCAATCATCTCATCAAGTGTAAGTTTGTTATCCTCAAATAATATAGGCAATCTTTTCTGAAGAGTTTTTACTCCAACACCTTTTATTCCTGGTATATTATCTGACGGATCACCTTTCATTGTTCTATATAGTAAAAAGTTGTGTGCATGTATTTCAAAATCTTCGTGAACTGTATCTTTAAAGTAGTACTTTTTCTTTGTGGGTGACCATACATGAACTCTATCGTCTACAAGCTGAAGAAAGTCTTTGTCTGTTGACATTATATAAAACTGACTTTCAGGATATACTTGCTGAGATATATAAGCCATTGCATCGTCTGCTTCTATATTTTCAGGGGCCAATACAGTGACAGGTAAATGCTCAAGATATTGAACTAGTCTTGATATCTGCTGGCCCATGGAAGCACGTTCGTCTTCTTGGTTGTTGAAGGAGTTTAGACGGGTTAATCGCTTTCTAACTTTTCTGTTTGCCTTATACTCAGGGAAGAGCTTTCGACGTTTACTAGAACCACCTTTTCCATCAAAACAAATAATAACTCTAGTTGGTTTGATGTTTTTAATTGCATAACCAATAGATTGCAGAAACCCCGCCATCCCTCCAATGTGTTGTCCATCATCGTTTGTACTTGGATTAACAGCGAATGCTCTTATAAAAGTATTCAATCCGTCAATCAGCAAAATCCTATCGTTAGGACTCTGACTTAAAGTATCGCTTTCTTTAAGATTTTCTAAAATGTCTATATATTGTTGTTTCATATATGTAATATAACTAAAAATTCCGACATAAAAAAATAAAAAACATACTATGTGAGCTGTTGTTTTATTTTATTGTTATTGTCTTGGCTTTCGCCTTATCTGATTTCGGGACTGTAATTTGTAGCAAACCATTGTTCATGATAGCATCAAGCAGTGTCAGATCAAACTCAGGGCTAATCTTCCATCCCATGTCAAAGCTACGCCTAGCTATACCTCTGTGCATATAGTTGGGCGCTTCTTGATTAGATGGGTTTGATTCTATACTTGGTTTCTTGTATGCGACCAATAGAGTATTACCTTCTACAGTAACATCAATGTCGTCTTTCTCTAGTCCGACACAAGCAATATCAAAGCACAAGGTTTCGTTTTGTTGAAACACATCCACTGGATAGTCAGGCTTTGATTCCATAAAAGAACCAAAATCTAGTTTTGTATCGAAAAAGTTTTTGAATAATAAATCGGTGGAGAAGAGTCTCTCACCTAGTAATTGTCTTGTCATAATAAATCTCCTTAAATAATTTTAATGTTTAGCGCCCACATAGTACGTTAATCACTTATAAATATACAGCTAGTTACTTTTGATTTGCAACGTGATACATTTCTTCACCAGACTTCCAGTTGCTTCTCCTAGAATCAGGACATAATGCAATAGTATATCTGCTTCGCACTTCAGCTAAAGCGTTCATTACATCAGTGGTGCTTTTTAAATCGTTGATAGTTATAGTGTTGAAAACTTTAAACCTACCTTTTTTACCGACACCTTTATCTTTGCTACTGACTGCTTTTTCTCTGTCTTTCTGCCCTTGATCAAGAGCTGCTTCAGCAGAAGATCTTGATGGAGCTTTTTTGTTGCTTACTGCTGGTGCTTGAGTATCAACCCTAGGCTGATTGGTAACATGTACTGTTAATCTTTTCATAATATATCTTAATTTTAATTTGTTTATAAGTAAAGGCTCTTGGTTGGTTAAATCAATCGAATCAATAGTGAGGATTTTTAACTCTTAACATTCTACACCACGTGAAGGTGGCCTTTTTAATAGAACTAGGTGTATATTACAACACCTTTATTACATCAGATTTTTTAACTTCGACAACCTCGAACTCAACTGAATCGTTTGCAAAATCTTTATTCACAATTGCTTCTGCATCTGTAACTGATACTGCTGAAACTAAATAAGCTTCTTTTTTCCATGTGACTTTGTTACCTGTGTCTGTTGCAACTTTTACTCGTGCTAAATAATACATATCCATAACTTTTTCCTTTTTTATTTTTAATTTATTTTAATATAATAACAACAACTGTGCGGTGGGATTCGAACCCACAGTTTTTCAAGTACCAGCTTGAAGGCTAAAAACTTTAAAAAAGCCTTATATGTCCATGCACTCTTTATGGACATCGAGTCGGAGTTACCGCTTCATTTACCTTCCGTAAAAGGGTGTGTTCCAAAATCTATCAAGCCTTTTGAGCCCTTCAATTATTCCACCACGCACAGCATTGTTATTATCCTATTGGTACATCATCATTACCGATTTCGATATCATCGATACCAATCCCATCAGTTTTGTATGACATGACCATTGTTTCACAAATCTTCTTATATAAACTTTCTTTCCTTTCAGGGTGAGAAAGTATTTTATCTTCAAAGTCTTTTGATAAGAATTTAATATCCTCACCTGTGACATCACAAGTATAAGTATACCATGAGCCGCCTTGTTTCACTAAATTATAGTCTTTCATTACTTGCAGCCAACTTCCCGTATCATCAATTCCTGATTCGAAAAAGATGTTAAATTCTGCTGTACGTAATGGAGGACCCATTCTGTTTTTCACGACGACACACTTTGTCTTGATACCTATTACTTGTTCTTTCCCTGCAATCTTTGCCTTGATCTGACCTGCTGCTTTCAGTCTTAATCTGCATGACGCGTGGAATTGTATTGCCTTTCCACCACTTGTTGTCCAAGGGTCTCCAAACATAACACCAAGTTTCTGACGTAGCTGATTTGTAAAGAATAAAGCCACTCGCTCTCTACCAATTAGTTGAGTAATTTTTCTCATACCTTTCGATAGTACGATTGCCTTTGATGTTGCCCAGCCTTCTTTGTCGTAGTCTTGAGCTTGCTCAACTTTAGTAGTTGCTGCCGCAACAGAATCTACTGCAATTGATACAAGTCTATTTTTATCACTTTCTTTAACTTTAAGAATTATATTTTCAATTACTTCAAAAATATCTTCTACAGTTTCAAGTTGAATATAAAGCATTTTAGACATATCCATACCTATAGCTGTCAAGAACTCTTCGTTCATAGCATTTTCAGTATCAATATAAACTGCCAAACCACCCATCTTCTGAGTGTTGACAAGCAAGTGAGCAGCTAATAGTGATTTACCGGAGGCTTCCATTCCAGTAATTTCTGTAATTCTACCTACAGGTAAACCACCATTCGGCCTATTAGAAATAGCAAGATCAAGAATAGATGAACCGGTACTTATCCACTCTGTCAAATCGGTAGGTGTTTTGTCTGCTCCATCTAAGAAGTACGCAACTTTCATACCTTTGAACTGCTTGTTTAGAGAGTCAGCCAATACTGACGCCAATTCATCTCGTTTTGTTTTATTCTTTGTCTTTGCCATAATATTTCTCCTTACTCGTTAAATAAATTATCAAATGCAGTTTCGATATTTTCAGTAGACTTTACACCTGTTGCTGCTGCTGTTGCAAGTGGAGCTTGCTGAGAGTCGTCACTTGATTCTGGATCTAACCATTCACCTAGTACTGCTTTTAAATCATCGTATGATTGCTTTTTGAATATAGAAAAAATATCTTTCTGACCATTCACAATCTTTTCAGCTATGTTTTTATCTTCAGTCGCCGCTGTTTGATTTGGCTTAACACGTATTGCAGTCTTAGGATAGTTACCTACTCCTTCTGCAGGAGTAAATTCTACTGAGATATCTCTACCTGTCATGATATCTGTGATGTCTCCATAATCTGGGTCTGCTATAAATCCTAATAATTCTGTATATACTTGCTTACCGAATCCCCATAATTTTACGCCTTCTGATTCTTGCCCTTTTACTAATACAGGAGCATAAACTCTCATCTTAGGTGTAAGTTTTTTAGCTAAATTAAAATCATCTGATTTACCTGTAGCTCTTAATTTTTGAGCAAATTCTTCTACTGGATCTGCTTCACCGTATGTTACTGGTGATAAGTAGTTTTTCTTACCTAAATCGTAGTGAAAGTACATTTCGATAAACGGGTTGTCTTTGTTAAATTGGTAAGGTACGATTCTTACTTGGTTTTTACCTGGTTCAGGCTTCCATAAGTTATCCTGTCTACCTGTCTGTGTTTGTAAGTTATTCAACTTACGTCTGATTGCATCTAAATCTATTGCCATCTTTTTCTCCTTTTAGTTATTATTTATTATTTTTAATTTCTTGCACTTCTTTTCTTAAGTCTTGTGCCTGACCTTTGATTTCTTGCATTACTTTTCTGATTCTTGTTCCAGCTGACATATTTCCACCGTTGAATTTGTCTACATCTGTCTTAAGAGTTTGTAAAGCTTCTGCCATGTTTTCAATTGATACCATGTTTTTCTCCTGTTTTTTAGTTAATACTTAGTTAATATAACAAAAATAATTTACATTATAAAATTTTTTACAATTTATTTTTGTATTTTTTTTAAACAGCCTAATGCTGTTAGTTCTTGTGTTTTGTAATACTATATAATATAATAAATTTATTTGACATACTACGCTGATTTCCAAAATAATTGTACACAAATTATGCCTGCTGATAAAATTAGTGATGTAAGTGTTTTTAGAGTTATGCCTTCTCCCATGAATAGCCAAGTTAAAAGTGCGTATGAACTTATTCCTAGTGCAAAGCCTACAAACCTACCTGGCCATAAAAGACCATCGAAGTGGCCTACTAAAAGCTTAGTACCCATAATAAACATATATGATATTATACTTCCTAAACCTATTGATAATAAAATTGGATTTTTGTCAAACCATTTCCAGACGAATTGTCCGTTAGTTTGGAACCAGATTAGAGACTGGCCAGTAAAGAATAGCAGCATCGCTATCGTTAATTTGCTCATTTGTTATTGTGCTTTTGTTATTAAGTAATTTTTAATTATATATAAATATAACAAAACTTTCCGATATATGGAAATTTTTAAGGGTTTTTTTAAAAGTTGTTAACAACTATCTTTTAATTTTTATGTACACAACTTCTTTTATAGAAGTATCTATTCGTCTCAAGCCTTCATCATTTGTAACTAATATAGAATTTCTATAGTTTTCCCAGCTTAACTGGAATGTTGTATCCAGTACGCCGTTGTTACATGTTTTAATACATTCGTTGAGTGCGTTAATAGTATATAAAGTATTTGTCTGCTTCTTTCTATGTAGTGAAATAGTGTCTGGCAAAACCTCAACTCTGTTTGTTGCGTCTATATTATATGTACACATCAACTCAGATTTATTTTCTTCGTTGTTTAATACAAAAATCTTGTTATAAAGTATATCGTGTGCCTGTATGATTATATCCACTGTTTTTGTAAGTAGCTTTGTTTTTGTGAACGTGCATAGTAATTGAGTTTTCATTATTTCTTCACCTTAGGGCCTAGAGTTTTCCACTTTGTCTTATTTGTTCCGGAGACTCCAAAGGTAAGTTTATCTTCGCCACCAGATCTTAACGCTACTTGTGTATAAGTAGGGCCTTCATCTGTAAATTCTTGTAGAATATATAGATTATTGTTTGTGTGGCCGGCACTTTGTACATTAGATTCTATCACTACACCGGGCACATCGCTGCTTGCGAATTCCTGTATTATAGTTCTTCTTTCTTCCCTAAATTCTTTTCCTGAAGATAAATATGAATATGCATTTGACTTTCCGTCACTCATATACACTTTATATATTGGAAGCTCGCTTGAACCAAAATACATTTCTTTTTCTAACTCTATAAAATCTTTAAGTATTTGAGATGCATTTTTTATATTGCCTCCCTGGCCTGCGAACATTGCGTTTATTGTCGAATATGATAAATAGTTTACCATATATTTTATAACTACGTTTGCTCCCCTATTATCAGGCGTTAATGTAGTTAGCTTAGGTGGGTAGTATTTTTTAGTTGTATAAATTCCATTATTTGCAGTTGCTGCACCCGTAAGGGCTTTGTTGTATTCTGATATGACTTCTGAAAATAATTTGTTTATTCGCTTTGAATTTCCTGCTGCAGATTCATTTGCGCATGCCTTTGCAAAATTCCAAGCATTTAGTTTTGGTTTCTTTGCCTCAGTTAATGTTTTTTCAAAACCTCCACCTAGCTTTTTTATTAGTGCGTCTATGGGCTTAGTGTTTCCATTAAATGATTTTACAGCCGATAGTATTGAGCTTCCTATACCTGACAGCTTTTCCTTTATCTTGCTAAGCGTTGCTGTAAACTTGTCTTTTAGATAAGTCAGACCTTTTTTGAAATAGTCTTTCAGTCCTTCATCTAATAAAAATAAACTTTCTTTATGTTTTGTTATCTCACTTTCTACAATCATAGCAATTGCTTGGCTGTTTGACGGTAAGTTGTATGCTTTTTTTACCAAGCCTGTTATTCTCCCCAACTGCGAGCCTGAATCTGATTTCTTGTTGCTTACTTGAAAGAATACATCACCAGAATCAGTAGTACATCTGCCATCAGAAGTGAATTTTACACCGTCTGTTGCAATATTTTTTATCAACGAACTAACAGATCCTTTGACTAATATTATACAGTCGGGAGTTGGTACTTTACTTCCGCCTATTTTTAATTTAGGATTTGAGTCGTGAGCCGTATAAAACGCATCTATTTTTGAATGTATAAATTTAGAACCTAGCTTTATCCCTTTGTCTTTAGCAAACATGTATGTCCCGTTTGCTAACTCTAGTGCCAAGATAAGATCAGGTATCGAACAAGTTGCTAACTTTGATTTTATAAGGCCTCCTCCTCGCATCTCACCATTTGATAGTGCGCTTGACAAATCTGATATTGCGTTTTTTCTAGCTGATGCTGCCAGGGTTTCATCTCCACTTTTCAAGCCGTCTAAATGAGGCTGAGGGTTAAAGCTTAGACCGGCAAGTGCTGCAGATTCTAATGTTGTATCTTTCCAAGCTATCCCTGTTGTTGAGCCTATTAAAACGAACATTGTTCCAATTCCACTTGCAGTGCCTGTAATTTTATACGTTTTGCCGCCATCTGATAAATAAACAACTGTCGATCCAGAACCCTTTGTTGCTGAGTTTTCAGCTGAAACGTCTTGAACTGCTGCTTTCTTTAATTTTTCTGGAGATACTTTGAAGTGCTTACTAAACCAGGCTGAGCCTTTTTTATTTAAAGCTATCTCTGTCCCAACTGGATATTTGTCTTTGTATATTGAAGCTTCTGTTAGCATATCGTCCTTGCTAATCATCTTCCCTATTTCTACACACAGCTCTTGAAAAGCGCTAGCAGGTGCTGATGGTGTTTTTATACTATTGATATAAGCTTGTATGAACTCTTCAGTATACTTGTGGTCTCTAAGAGTTGCCTCAAGTAATTCAAGATGGTTTCTATTTTTAGGATCTGGCATTCCGTCGTTAACTCTCCAAGCCCAATCTTTAAGTAAATAATTTATGTTCATAGTATTCCTTTTATCTATATAAATATCAAATTACAGGTCCAAAGACCTCATAGTATGATAATCTCTGCCTATTTTAAGCTTAGAAGGGAACGACATTAGATCTTGAATTTCTTTAAGAATTGATTTCTCATCAGGGTCGATGTCGAATATAAATGCGTCATATACATACAGTACAATTTTACTAGAATATCTTTCAAGTAACTCAAATATTTCTTTTAATACTTTACAATTCATCTCAGTCTCGTATGCCTGTATTAAATAATTAAATAACTTCTGTGGGTTCATGTCTTTCAGATTTCTTTTATATAACCTTCGCTTAAGTATTGGTGTTTCTATATAACCTTTACTATTATAAATATCCCAAAGTTCGGAAATGTATACAGATATTCGCTTGAAATATTCAATTCTTAAAAACTCCTTTGGTATACCTCCATATAAAATCTGAAAACTTATTTTTTTAGACTCTCCATATTGCTCTTCTGTCAATGAATCTGAGTCGAAGTACAGCTTGCCTAGATATCTATGAAAACTTCCTTCTGGCTGTTCTATGTTTATTAGCGATGCTATCAATCTCAAGTGATAAGCATCGTAATCAAACTCTGCCAAATAACCTCCTTCAAATCTACTTATGTATTTCTTTCTAGTGCCGTCTTCTTTATTAAGTGCTGCATAGTTTATCCCTTTATTGGAATTTGATGGTCGACCTGTTGTTGTATATACGTTGTATTTTGTATGCTCGTACCCATCTCTAGTATACAAACCACTTTCTTCAATTTTCCTAAAGGTGCACACTATATTTTCATTATATGAAGAAACTTCTTTCTCCGAGACACCCTCTAATCCACGTGAAAGAGTGTCTAGATAGTCTACTTCCTGTCTCTTCTTGCTTTCAGGTATTATGTCATAGATATTGTATCTATCACTGTATAGCCTGGTATAAAATTTGTTTATCGGGAGTTCTATTGCACGCTCGTCTATCTGTTTGTTGTATTTAAGATAGTGCTTTGTCTTTAGATTATTTTTTATTTCACTTAACATATACTTAATATAACAAAAGTATTTGAATAAAAAAAATATATTATACTAAACCTTCAGGTCTATATCTTTCTTTAGTTTGCCAGTATAAATAAGAATGTGATTTAGACGTGTGTCTTCTACCTGCCATTGGGCCGTGATGAGGGTGTACGTGATACGGGCCTATATATTCAGAGCCGTTGTCCCACTGGAGATCATCGCCATCGGTTTCAAGATTCTCTGCAATTTCCATATTATCATGAGGGAATATCTTTAGCATCACATCAGGCATTATCTTAGCTGCTTTGTTTATCTCGCCTTTATTCTTGTCTATCGCGAATACAGATAATGACATCTTAACTTCAACACTAGTGACTGCTTGATGGTATATTGTTTTCTTTGCAGAATAATATTTCCACATATTCTTATCTACTTCGAATATCTGATCAAGCTGAGATACAAAATATCTTGAATACTCCCCTTTTTTTATTTCTTTCTTTGTTAGGGTGTGCACGTGTTCTGTTGGATATAAGAATCTCTTTTTAAACTGAGGCTTAAGTTCTTCAAATAGAATTGTAGCTATAGAGTCATCTCCTCCATCGCTTTTCCTTAACTCGTAGTGCTTTTCTGCGTGTGCGCTCATAACATCAGTACCATAATATCTTCCCATGTGTAAACACGTAGGACCTATATAAGTTTTCCCTACATCTTTTCCATATTTGTTTATTAGCCTGTCGCTGCCGTCTGCAAATCCGTATGTTATATGTCTTTCTTTATATATTTTCATCTATCGCTCTTTCCCCACTCTTCCTTTACTATCTTTTGCTGTTCCTTCATCTTCGTATTTCTGTATATCTGTTGAGTTAAGTAAAGTATAAGTAAACGTTTTCATATCATCAGCTGAGTTTTTCGGTACTTTGTAGATTTTCTCATATGCTGACATCACGTTTAGCTGATCATTTGCGTTTGCAAATACTTGACAACCTGCTGAGTAACCGTTTATCTTTCTTGATGTACCTGTTGCTGCTGATCTATGTATGTTTACTCCGTGGCCACTACAATTCTTGCTGCCGTTTTCACACTTCTTATCATCTCCTGCAACCCAGTATGTCTTTGAAGTGTCATAAGAATACATACCATCTTCATCATTATCTCTCCAGGCATATATACCACTGTGCTGCCTAAATGCATTATAACCTCTATGTGTTCCTTTTCTGTATTTATATTGACCTGGCTGCATAATCAATGTACCTAGAACGTTGCCCATTGAATATTTATTCTCACCTTTTGTCATATGTCTTGCACCTGGTTTTGTAGTACAACTATAATTCATACACACTGGATCACCTACTTTGTTACCCTGCATGTCTCCATCTTGATACCAAAGTATAAAAGTATCATCATAAATATCATGCACTTTTGTTCCAGCCTGCATATTTCTAACACCTATTAGATTCCACCAAGGGTGCCATTTATATCCTTTCGCTGCTAATGCTTTCTTGGCAGCTTCACAAGTATATTCTCTATTTGTTATATAATCTTTGTTATGCGTTGTTGGAGATGATGCGTTGGAGTTAGGTATTGCTGCATTTGGGTTTGAGCTGTTTGCTGTTGAGTTAGTACCCCCTGAGTAATTTGAAACTGATTTAGCTTGAGTTAACAATAGTCTAGTCTTTAAATCTATTGTCCAATCCTTTTGGTCTATGTTATGTGATATGTCTGTTATCATCCAACTGTGGCCTTTCGGTAGCAAGCCTGCATCATTTATTTGTTTAACTGAAAATGACATACCCCATAGAAGACTACCTATTCCGTCCATTTTGCATGTAAAGCCTATAGGTATTATTACGCTTCTTTCTCCTATTGTTGAGTAAAATTCATTGTCACCTGAAAAGAAACTTTTCAATGCAGCTAACGCTGTGTCTACAGTATCATCGGCAATGTTGTCACATAGATCTTCCATCGCATCTTTTAAATCCTGTGATGGATCTGCTTTCTCTCCTTCGTTAACCCCTCCGCAATCAGCATTGTTCTTTGCTTTTGATTCGTCGCAGCAAGTATCTGGTGCTGACAGACCTGCATACATATGATCTGTAATAGATGAGCCATATAGATTCCAGACTTTAACTGGTTCGTTTGTGTTCTGGCTCTTCCCAGCGCTTGCATTAGATCCCATCATTATAGAATGCTTTATGCTGTCATCTATATCAGTGTCCATACCCCACTCTCTCGCAATAGATACTGTAGTTCCCATATCTAATTCGGGTACTGAAGTTATCTTCCCAACTGTCTTAAGATCAACTACCATAAGTCTAGAAGGATCCAATGGATCTTCTACAAGTTTTAAATCCCAAAAACCACCACATGCATGGTTTACACCTTCTGCAACTTTCATCACGAATTCATTTATAGTTTCAGAATCTAAATAACAAGTCCATATATAATTTGTGTTTAACAGAATAGATTTTATATCACCTTTCCATGTACCACCTAAGTCACCAAATCCACCTGCGTTTTCTATCCCCCAGTCTGTCTTTACATCTCCTAACGCCGTCCCGGCCATTACCCAGTGCTCCATACCTGGTATCATACATGTCCACGGGTTAGCTGACCCCCAACCAGAATCCGGTCTAGGTAAAAAAACGTCACTAGAATCTAATCTCCACGCATTCTTTGAAAATCTGTCACCTGATTGTAGACCTGTTCCTGATAGACCTGTTGCACTGTAGCTTTTTCCTATTGTAGAAAGTCCTTCTGTGATACATACTGTCTCAAACCAATCCCAAGTTACAAAGTAATTTATTGTTGGAAAGCCTAGCATTGCCATAAGCTGCGCTATCTTTTCCTGCACCCAGTCGGTGGCAGACTCTATTGCGTCTCCTATCATTCCTAGATCTACTGTCCAAGGGCCGATATGTACTGTCATAGATATTCCTAAGAAAGTAAAGCGTTCTCTATATTCGAATTTTAATATATTTGTTTTTTTGTTGTATGATATACCCATATACTACTCATCTCCTTTTTGAAAATCTTGATCAAACTTGATCGAAACACCTAGTATTTCACCGCCAACTTTCCAAGCCTTTCCAATCATACTCTTTTGACTCATTTCACTTTCAGCCTGATCCTTAAGTGCCTGTTTTACCCAGCCACCTCTAGCTTTCGCGCCAGCGTCTTCAGAAGCACCTGGACATCCACATTCTAAATTTGATGGAGCTTGACATGTTCCTGCCATATATGTTTTGGATGGAGATTCTAAAGTTATACTACAGTCAAACCCTTTAGAGTCTGCACCAGCTCCTTGTGATTTTGACCACTTAAAATCTGATATTAAGCCGCCCATCCCATCGGTGCAACCATCGTTTGATTTTGTCCACGAATGAATAGCTTTAGTTATACCTAGTAAAGACTTGCCGTTTTTCCAAACATCTACTGCAGGATTTACAGGGGTGCCATCTTGCTTTATATTCCATCCCCATAATACAACGGCTGACATGCCGGGAATGAAAAAAGCTTTCTGTGCTGATTTTAGCTGAGCGTATGAATATACTTTAAATTTTATTTCAGCTCTTCTCATAGAGCCTGCGGTACCTGTTGTGGATACTGTAATACCTTGAATGGCCGGTGCTGCAGCTATTGACCCGCCTTCTTCTTCCATAAACGTCCCTGTCCTGTACATACCTGCTAGGTTCCACTTTGAAGACTCATTGTTTATATCTGCACCTATTGCTTTGCCACTACTTCTAGCATTAGATATTAACTTCATAAATGTACGTTTTTCATGTTTCCATGCGTGGCCTTGCTTTGCATCAGCGCGCTCACGTAAATACCTTTTAGTGTTGGTATCTATCGGGCCGCCGTTGAACCAATTTTTTGCCATAATCTATAACCTTTCTTCTTGTGTGTCTGTTAACATACTTACTATTGTAAATGCTCTCTGTGGCTCTGGTATTCTTATCTTCTTGCCTGGCTCGATAAACATTGTACCTTTACCTATATGGTTTGCTTGAGCGATTATCCACCAAAGTGTAACATCTTTGTAGTACTGATACGCTAAATTATCAAGCCTATCGCCATCGCGTACTTCAATATAAATATCAGAAACGTGTCTTTCTATCTTTGGAAACAGAGTAGTCTTATATACAACCTTAGGTTTATCATTAAAAGTACTTGTTATTCTTGTTTTGTTAAACTCTTTATGTCTTCTCATTGTTAAGCGTCTCCTTCTGTTGTTGCTGGGAATTCTTTATCTAATACCTCTTTAGGGAAAAACGAACCTTCAGAGCTCCATATATTTCCATCTGCATTTGTTAAGAACTTACCGCCTAGCGACACGTTCAGTAGCATAGGTAATTCAAACTTGACAGTCTCAGCATTTCCTGTTCCATCATCCCAGCCTTTGTCTAGACCGTGACCTATGTCCCAACCACCTGCTTCATCTATAGCATATTCGCAAGAATCGATTATACAAGGTATGTCTCTCCATAAATGGCCGCATGTTATCTTATTTATCTGACCGCCGGCATACCCTGCTATTATTTTTGGAGATGATAGTCTCATAAGACCATTAAGTTTTTTGTAATTAGCTATAAGTTCCTCAGAATGAAATGCAGCTAAAGTAAATTTAAGAGACCATTCTCTACCTATTTTCTCAAATATGTGGGATTCTGCTGGGTTACCTGAATATCCCATAGATGTATATGAAGGGGAAAGCTTATCACTTACCTCTAAGTTGTAAGCTCTTACTTTGACTTTCAGCTCCTCATCTTTCTTAGGTGTACCTGTTATCATTACTTTTACATAATCTACATCATCATCTGGAGTTTCAAATAAATCAGGTACTGAATATCCTGGTAGCGTTGCGCCATAATCTGTAAGCTTTAATCTTGAAACTATATTTTTTCTGCCTTCTTCATCGTATTTGTTTTCTGAATCGTATATTCCGTCAGTACCATTATATCTTCCTCTAAAATCTCTAAACTTTGCCTTCTCTGTTCTAAACATACTTAGCTCTGAATAGTCCATTGTGAGATAAACGCCCATGTTTTCGCCTTTTGGATCTACGAAACCAAGAGTTTTAGGATGTTTTACTTCAGCTGCTCTATCGGTCCAGTATTCGTCAAAATCATCTCTAGAAACAATTGTCTGATTATTAAGATTGGATGTATCCGACCAGGGTTTGTGATCAACTTCGTCTCCCTTGCTAGCTTCTGACCACTCACCAGATGCGTTATTTTTTGAATATGGTATCTCTGGTTCATATTTAGCAGTCAGCACTTCCTGACCAAAGAATATATCGACTCCTGATGTATGTTTATGATGTCTTGTTCTACCTATTCCGAAGAAAGATTTTGGACCCATAATACCTGAAAGCATATCTATTTTAGAACCTGGAGTTTTCCCTACGCCTATAATACCAGTGCTCATTTCATCTAAAAGCTTTACTAATCTATTTTTAGAACTTTCTAATGTATCGCCTTTAGCGTCTAAATCAGTTATAAGCTTTTCATATTTGCTACCCTCTGCATTGAGAGGGCCCAGCCAATGTCTGTCAATATGTATACCTAAAGCGTTAGCTGGCACCTGAAGTGCAAGTGCTATGGGATTGAATATTCTACCTCTGTGTAAACCAAGCTTCCATTCACTTCTTGGGTTTGTAAGCTGCAAACCTATTTGTTTCGCTATAAAAAATAAACCATTAGGACTTATTAAGTATTTCCCAATTCTTAACGTATCTATAAGTGGAGCAGTTATCATTCCTATAGGGCCGTTAACAGGATCTAATGATGGAAGGAAGCCGGGGGAGCCTGGATTTTTATTACCAGGGCCTTTTTGTATACCTCGCTGTATGAATGGAGATTGCATCCATAGTGGAGATCTAGGATTATTTCTTTTAGCCTCATCTCTTAAACTTACAAAGCCATTTTTACCTACTTTTTCATATAAACCTTTTTCCAGTGCAGAATCAGTTAGTATATTTCCTCGCTTCATCTTGGCAGCTCTAGCCGGTACAGAAACACCGGGCTGGTTTATCTCACCTGGCAATGCATCGCCTGTTGGTCGAATCAATGCGAAGTCATCTTGATACATTGGAGAATTCGAATGACCCCCTAATCTAGTGTGAGTCCAGATAGAAGATCCTCCTGCAGGTACTTTATCTGACTTCATTTTGAATAACATATTTCCGGGAGTACCTGATATACCTACATACTTACTCTGATTGTTATTCATATGAGTTACTTTGTCTCCTGTTGAAGAACCAAATAGTTCTGCTCTGTCTTTATATTGCTTGCTTACAATCAATTCTAGCATTGCACCATCAGAGCTTGGAGATAACTGATCTAATCTATGTGTGTGGCTTGTACCTGCAAATTTGCCGTGGCCGTGACTTACATCTGGCCTTAATGGTTCTTGAGTTGAATATTCTGGCGGGCCGTTTCTAGGTGCTATGTTCTGAGTTGTGTATTCTGGTGCTCCCGCTCTAGGCTTTAATGGTTCTTGAGTAGAATGCTCAGGTCCTATATTCTTAGGATTCAATTCGTGAGTTGAATATTCAGGTGCTGCTGATCTAGGTCTGATTGGCTCCTGTGTTGAATACTCCTTTGGAAGCTGTTTAGGTACAACAACTTCAGTTGAAAAAGCTTTTCCTGCAGGGACTACTCTAGGCTCTACTGTTGACCAATCAGGCTTAAAGTCAAATGGCTTCTTATCTTTTGTTGAGTGTGCTTGTCCTTCGATGCTAAATGACTTACCTTTGCCCTTGTGATCTCCACCTGGTATATTAAATGCTTTGCCTTTACCTTTGTGATCTCCACCTGGTATATTAAATGCTTTGCCTTTACCTTTGTGGTCGTCACCTGGTATATTAAATGCTTTGCCTTTAGCTAAATGATCTTTCCCTGACTCAGCTGAAGTTCCCTGCTTTCCTGGATGGTCGGGGAAGAAATTCCAAGCTTCTATCAAAGGCGTAGGATAACTTATAGGTCTATACACGTCTTGCTGTATTATTTTAGGTGAAAACTTACCTAGCGGATTGACACTAGTTCCAACAGGCTGCTTACCTTTACTTTTTTTCTTGAAAAACTCTTCTAGATTTTTGAATCCGAATGCCATAGTTAACTTCCCATTGGGCCATTGGCCATTTGTATTACTTTACCTACTTCCCTACCGTCCATTACTACCTTGCCTCCTTTGGATATTAGCTCTATAAGTTTATCTAGCTTCTGTACAACTAAATTATCTTCGTCTTTACCGCCACCGCCGCCTTTGCCTCCACTTGCTTCAGCACCTCCTATATCGCCAATTATGCCTAGCTGAGCTAGCTTTTCAATTACTGGCAACATTGGCTGAATTAACATTAGTGCTCCAGCGAATGCAACAAGTCCAAGTGACATAGCAAAGAATCCAGGAGCTCCAAATAACATTGAAACACCAGCTATTCCCATACCTGCCATACCTGCTGCCATCATAAGCATTTGTTCACCTTGCATTAAATCTGTAGGTATCATTCCCATTGCTGTTCCAAATACCAATAGACCGGCAGATGCAATTATCATTGCACCGGCTCCTGCTATAATAAACGGAGATATAAACCCTAGGCCAGCAAAAGCTAAACCTAACACTGTAAGTACTCCAGCAAATGCCCACATCGTATCAATAGGTACACCTGATATCATTTGAAATGCAACAGCCGCTGGTATCATTGCTGCTGCTATCATCATAAGACCGGCAGCACCTACAAATATTGTTGGTAAAAACCCTAGGCCAGCAAAAGCTAAACCTAATACTGTAAGTACCCCAGCAAATGCCCACATAGTACCTGTTGGTACGCCTGCTACCATTTGAAATGCAACAGCCGCTGGTATCATTGCTGCAGCTATCATTAAAAGTCCTAATGCACCTACGAATATTGTTGGTAAAAATCCTATACCTGCAAAAGCCAAAGCTAATACTGATAAAACAGCTGCAAAGTTCCACATCTCACCCATAGGTATACCTGCTATCATTTGGAACGCAACAGCTGCAAGTATCATAGCCGGTGCCATTACTAGTAACCCTAGTGCACCTACAAATATTGTTGGTAAGAATCCTATACCTGCAAAGGCTAGTCCTAGCACAGCCAGTACACCTGCAAAATTCCACATTTCAGCCATTGGTATTCCCGCTATCATCTGAAACGCTAATGCAGCTGGTATCATAGCTATTGCCATTACTAACAAGCCAGCAGCTCCTATTGGTAGTGTACCTAGTGTTCCAATTAAAGCAACTGCAAGACCTAATACGCCTAGCGCACCAGCAAATCCAAACATTGCACCTACCGGCACATCTGCTATCATTCCGAATGCGTGTGCTGCTGGTATCAATGCTGCTCCTAAAATTAAAAGCCCTACTGAACCTTTTATTATACTGCTCGATGCCTTACCCATTATCTTCATTGCTAATGTCATAGCAAGTATGGTTCCTATACCAGCAAGTACACCCTGTATGGGTATTTTCGCTAGTGCTGAAAAGCCTGGCACGAATGCTAACAATGCAACACCCATCAACGCCATACCTACAACAGCTTTAAATATAGAAGACCAATTTATTTTTTTAAACGAATCAAAAAATCTAGATATAGCATTACCTTTTTTCTTAGGCATCTTATCCATCTTACTCGTTAGTTTATTACCACCGTCAATAGGCTTTTGTATCTTACTTGCCAAGTTTTTGTTTGCTTTAAATCTCATATCTGCAGTACCGTCAGCCTTTAAAGGGCCAGCAGCTGCAGCGGCAGCAGGTCCTGCTCCACCAAAAGCTTTCTTCCAGAGCAAATGCGCTTTCTCTGCTATCCAATGAGCTTTTTCCTTTATCCAAGTACCTATCTTCAACTGCTTCATAGATGCTAATGCGTTCATAGTAGATCCTATCATCGCACCATTTTCTTTTAAATATCCACCATACTTCATTGCCTGTGCTGCTAGCCAAGATTGATCTGAAGCTGCCTTTTCGCCTGTTTCTGATAGTCCCGCGGCTAAGTTCATCTGTTTTTGCAGCTCACCAACTGATATTCCCATTAACTCTGCAGATTGTTTTCTTGCAAAATAATCCATATCATTAAATCCTTTAATACCACCAAGCTGGCCGAGCATTTCTTTGTATGCTTCTGTTTCTTTACCTGCATACATCAATTCCTGAGCTCTGTCAATATTAACCTGTCTACCTAACAATACAGATAGCTGCATGGCTTTGTTTCTAGCGTTGTCTATATCCATTATACCTTCACCAAACGCTTCTATCTGTGATAATGTAGCTCCCATCTTTGCGGCTTCAACTGCTGCCTTACCAAGCTCTGCCACTGTCTTGTTTCCAAACTTGGCCATTAGGTCCATAGAACCTGCTACGTCTTTCATTACCTTTCCTATAGGTAAGTTAGCTCCTCTTGCTAAGTTTGCAACTGTTAACAAACTAGCCTTACTTTGAGACATAGATTCTCCAGTTAAAAGCATATTTCTTGACAATAACTTACCTGTCTCTTGTTCTGATAGTCCTATACTAAATGCTAACTTTGCAGCTTCTGCTGCTGCTTCACCTGTTAAGCCTTTTAGACTACCCGCACCTTCTGCAAGTCCTGCCATTGCTGCAGCAGATTTTTTAAAACCTACACCTAAAGTAATACCGTGTAGGCCAGCAGTCAGCAATTCGGGGCCTAACTCCATACCTTGCTGTAAAGTCATACCCATGTTATCGGACATACTAGAAATTGTTTCTGAAAATTCTTTACCTTTAGCTGTAAGTGCAATTAAAAATAAGCCACCTGCTATTTTAGGATCTTGAGCTATCTCCCAAAATTCGTCCCATTTATCTTTCCACTTACCTGTCCACTCATCTATTTCTTTTTCACGAGCAATTCTTTTGTTATACTTATCAATTAAGTTTTGTGCATTCTTAACCTGCTCTGATCCGTCTATAGCTGCTTGCCGTTGAGTCTCCTGTAGTGAAGTTGCAAGACTTTTTTCTTTTTCTTTTATTGAAAGAAGCTGCTTGGCAGTTCCGTATGAAGTAGACATCAGCTTAGCCAAATCACGCGTTATCTGAGCGCGCTTGATATCATCCTCTGTCTGAAGCTTCTTGGTAACAAGAATCTCATCCATTAGACTTTTAATAGATCTGCCTACCTTCTCAGTTTCTACATTTATCTCTAGGGCTTTTTTTGCGTTTGCAGCATCTTCACTAGCCATTTATTATAATCCGTATTTCGCTATTAAATCTTCAGCGTCTGATGTAATTGTATCTATTTTCTCTGAGTATGCTAGGAAGTCATCTACTTTCTTCTTACCATCTGGTGTTTTAGATAGTTTTTCTAAACCTCTCTGAAAGCTTTTATCTGCAGATCGCTTTTGAGCTCTACCTATCCTGTCAATTATTCTATCAACTATGCCTTCGCGAGTAATGCTTTTATTGTTAGAGATTTCTTCTTCTATCATCTCTTTTATTTTGCTTCGTAGATTTTTGTCACTCATGACCAGTCTCCTTGTATGTTATTAGTTTAATATAAATATCAGGAAGTTGGAGATTTTGCGAAAGTGGGGATGTTTATTCCTTTAGGTGACGAGCTGCCGCCTTTGTTTGCTTTTTCCATCTGCTCGTTCTCTTTCTTGTGCTGCGCATTTAATTCTCTATAATAAAAGATCCTTAGATACACAGGCATACTGTATACATCATCGTGAGAAAAGCCGCCATTGGAAAAATATATAAGCTGGAACAGCTGCTTATGTAGAATAGGACGGTATTCAGACCCTAGGCCAAAAAAACTCAACGGAAAGTGGTATTGCAGCTGAGTCTTCATGTTGACACTGAGTGCATTCAAAGAAATGCGCCATATCAACATCTGGTGTAATTTTATCTAAATGCTTTCTAAATGCTAATGAGTCACGGGAGATGAATTCGTTTTCTACAAAATTAACTACTTCTTTTCTATCGTCTATACCATCAACTGCTATAATCATTTGCTTTAATCTACTAGTCAATTCATATGAAATTTGTGAAGAGTGTGCACGTTTCTTCATTCTTTTAGATGTTTCACTAACTGCAGTTTCGTCTGAATGGGTCAATATTTTGAATGTTAAAGTTTTCTTTGAAAGAGGTAGTACGAATTCAAAGCTGTTTTCATTTTTAAATGTACTGTATTCAACAACTTTATTTTCTAAATCTGCTAAGTTAACTTTTTCTTCTTGCTTGTTTTGGCATTTAGGACATGACATTTCAACAGGATATTCAGCACCATAACCTAATACTCTTGCTGCTACCATTATTGCATTTTTATCTCCCAATACTAAATCATCGTAGTTAACTGATTTTCCTGCTCCGTTACCTATAATAAGTGAGCGTAACAGCATATCAATTACTATGCCTTTCTGAATAAGATTTTGTGATGTAAGTATGTCTTCTTCCTTCGCAGTCATATACTTCATTTCTACTTTACCAGATGCTAACGGGTGGCTAGTAGGATATAATAACCCCTTACTTGGTAAGTCTATAACCTCTGTAGGGAATTTGGATTCTTTAATTTGTTGTATTTCTGTATCTTGAAGTAGTTTATCTTTTAACTCGCTAGTTGAAAGTTCAGCTCCTGGATATTCTTCTGTGACTTTTGTCATAATGTTGCTCCTTTATTGTGGTTTAACGTAACTTGTATATATAAATATATATAAACAAAAAAATAGCCCAAGTTTTTTTGGGCTATTATTCTGTTTTAAATATTATTAGTATTGTAAGATAGCGTAATCGAATCTTAATGTCATAGTAATTACCGCTGCTTCAGCATCGTTTTCCCATGTTATTTCACCGAAGTCTGCATCTACGATAAATGCGCCTTTCAATGTCCACTCTTCAACTTTATCACCTACAGGTCCAAGTATATTGATTGTACAGTCTTTTTTGTAAAAGTCTGCATATCCGTTTCTACCTGTCACTGACTCGTGATGTAGTCTAACCCATTCCATAACTGCCTGAGCACCTGAGGGAACGATTGGATCGTACATTTCTAACGAAATAGTTTCCCAGGTACTTCTACCTTTTAAGTGTCTTTCGTTGTTTATGTGTTTAAGCGTTACATCACCATTTACTATCTTCGGTCTTGCTGCTTTTCTAATTAAGTATGAAGGAAGTCCATCTACGTAAAATACGTATCTATTTTTAACCTTCGGTTCGAAGGCTGTGAACATCATTTCTGTTGGGTCTATTAAGTTTGCCATTTATTTATCTCCTGTTTAATATAAATATCATTAATCGTTAAAAGTTGCGCCTGTTGGCATTACATTAAAGTCAATGACGATGAATTCTGCTGCCTTAGCTGGTTGAATAAATATATCACCTTTCATGATGTTTCTATCTATCACATCCGGTGTGTTATTTGATTCGTCCATTACTACCTTGAAAGCATAAAGACCTTGTCGTTGCTGTACTGATTCCATGTAAGGGTTAACTTGTGATAAGAATCTATTTCTTGTTGTAGCTGTATTGTTTTCGAATACTAAGTACTTAGATACAGAAGCAATAAATTTCTTAAGGTTGATCAATAATCTTCTTACGTTTACTCTATCCAATGCAGATGATTTCTTTTGAAGAGTTTTCTGTCCCCAAACTACTACACCTTCTCCAGGGAATGTTGCTACTGGATTAACATTGGCTTCGTATAATTCATCTCTGTTAGCATGAGTTAATTTTCTTTCTGCTTGTACTACTATTTCCTGTCCACCTCTATTTAATCCTGCAGGAGCGAACCATTCTGCTGATACTTTATCATTGAATGCATATATTCCTGGCATTACTACAGATTGTGGTACCCAAACATATCTTCCTGTTTGAGGGTCCGCAATTTGTACCCATGGCCAATACATTGCACCGTATGAAGAATCTTTATCATTAGCTTCTGTTACAGCGTTTGCAATTTCTTTACCAAATGGTACAGGATCAATGATTGTCATCACATCACCACGGTTTTCGCACATAGTAAGTAGTTGTTCTGTAATGTTGTTATGCATGTTATCGTTTATACCTGGACAAACAATAAGATTTATATCAAATTCATCTTGGTTAGCTAACAAGTTAATCGCATCTAAATAAGCCTGGTTACCAGTTTGTCCTAAGAGTGCATTTACTCCTTGAACGTTTGTTTGTGATATGTTTTGATAGAATAACTGTGGATGTTTTAAATCACCATCGTTTCCACCTCCAAATGAACCAGATGATAACATTGGTAATGAACCTGTTGCTGTTGCATCAACTAATGTACCGTTGTCATCTAAATAATCAACTGTTTGAAGTACAGAACCTTCGTCGACGTAAATGTATTTACTTCTATTTGGCCAAGAACCAGAAGGCTGTATAAATGGTATAGTACCTGCAGCATTCATTGTATTAAAAGCAGTACCTATTACACTACCTACATAGTTATTTGCTTGAGGATCTAAAGAACAACCTGACCATGTTTCTAAAATAACTTTACGCTTAGAAGTATCATCACCTCGTCTAACTAAAAGACTGAATGTACCTTTTTTAGGTAGTACTGTAGATACTTCCCATCTTAGGTTATCTTTGGTTCCATATTTTACATCGTTAGATGTATATAAATCGTTAGCGCCTACAGATAGAACGCCTGTTGAAGCCACAATTGGTGTGCTATTCATAACTGTACCATCACCTATTGTTTTTATCTTAAGTGATGCAGTAAAGTTATCTCCTGTTGATCCTGATTTTGGAATTCCAGCCTGAACAGTTAATGCAGTTACTGATGCTGTTGCATTAATAGTTGTGTGTGTTCCTGCAGCTGCTGGTGTTGCTTCTGTTACTGCTGAGTGTGAAGTTACCGTAAACTGGCCGTACTGTGTGTTTGAACCTGTAAAGTCAATAAATCCTGCTGCACCTACAGCTGCTATATCTCCAGTCAATGCTGCAAATGTTATACCAGCACCATTTGATTCCGAAGGGTTACCAGCTATAAAGTTTGTAACAAAAGTAGCTGGAGTTACACTATTAACAAAATAATAAATTCCGTCAGACTCGTTGTTTTGTGGGATCGATGGTGCGTCTTCTGAAAGGAATAAGAAAGTATCGCCATCTGATGCAGTGTAACTAATTCTTACACCTTCACTACCTCCTGCTACTACTGCAAGTGCACCTGAAGCTTCCGTACCTGCGATAGCTGTTCTTTGCATATGGCTTGAACCTGTTGCGTTTGAAACAGCAGCTCCTGGCAATACTCTAACTATCGTTGCCGGTCCACCATGTTTTAAGTATTCCTTTGCAGTTATTGATGTTAAATATTGGTAGTAATCACTACCTGACTTAAAAGAATCACCAAACAATGCTTGATATTCTGAATATGAGTACACTAATGTAGGTATCATAGACGGTCCTTTTACTGTTGGTCCGACTATCGCCGCTCCAATTGCTGCTACTCCTGATTGTACAAACGATAAGTCGTTTTCTCTTGTAAATACACCAGGGCTAATTATTTTTTCAGCCATATATTATCTCCTTGCTTTGTAAAAATAGATGTTTCTATTCGCGTTAATTCATATAATAAATATAAAGAAACAAACTCAAAAGAATTATTTTACAGGTATGAATACGCCTGTTTCTAAATCTAAATTGCCTACACCGTACTTGTTAGAGAGCTCTTTAGCCAATACTACTTCTCTGTCTCTAACTTCACGATATTCTTTAGCTAGTCTAGATTCTTCTTCTTCTAGTAACAGTTTATCAATTGCAACTTGTCCTAAACTAACTGTCGACTCGTTGTATTTTATCTTTATACTGTTGATCTGTTCCATTTCTTCTTCGGTAAACTTTGTACCTTCATTTGTTGTTACTGTTGACATCTTTTTTCTCCTTTAATAACCATTTATTTCATTTTCTTCATTTCTGATTGTCGGTCTATACTATCAGATTCTTGTTTTGTAAAACTGTTTTCGTCTGCTGCTTTAGCTGCACCTTGAATATCATCTAATGTTTTGACGGATTCTGCTGCAATTAGTATTTTTACTTTGCCATAATCTTTTGTGTTATAATTGCTCATAGCTTTCTGTATATTGTCTGGTATTACGAACCCATTCATTGTAATCGTAAATGAGGCTTTAGATATTCTGTCTTCTCCCTGAGGTGATACTGATTCTATATCAAAACTGTTGATTTCTGAAAGAAACTTGAATGATTCATCCTGGCCCCAATATTGGCCACCTGCATAATTTATATCTTCAACTACCTTATTTAGTTGCTCTAGGTATTCTGTAAATATTATACAATTATACGTGAGCTTTACATAGTCTGGTACTACAACATTATGAAACTGTGTTTGTGGCTTTCTATTGTTTAGTACTTCAAAGTTATCGTATCTATTTCTTTTTGTGTAGCTTTTCTGAAAAGAATTGTACAATGGATTTGTTGTGTCTACCTTATTACCTAGTGATTTATTTTTTTCAACTGAAGTTCTTTTGTATACTATTGCAGGAAGTTGTATTTTTCCTTTTTTATCTCTTAACACACCAGATTTTTGTACTGACTTCCATTTTTCTGGTGATCCATATACTACAGGTACATTAACCTGCTCTTCGCCCTCCATTACAGTAGGCTGTATTACGTTATCGAAATAATATTTTATTACAGAGTCTACATCATACAAATTAACATGTAAATCTTTTACTTTGTCATCTCTACGAACTTGATTACCTCTGTCACTGTGAATAAATTTATCAGCCATATAATCCTCCTCTCTGTTCATCTATCTTGTTACCGCTTATATACTCATCATAACCAGCTCTAACGCTTTCAAGGGTATTTATCTTACTTCTTCTCATCTCGTGAGTTTCTACAATTACAGACCAGCTAGCTCCATGTGTTCCACCGTCGTGGTCAGTATCTGGATTCTTACCGAACAAATATTGTCCTTGTGCTATAGTATCTATCTCACAGTATATGTTATCCCAAAATATAACATCGCCTACTTCTAAGAATATATTAGCAGCCTGTGCGTTTTTGTTTGGCAAAGTAGTGTTATTAGTATCCCCCAGCTCTAATGAAGCTAGATCGTCTCTTAAAAATGAATACTTAATATTTCTAGTATAATCAGAGCCTATCTCTTCTGATGTATATGATTTTGCGTCTTTATCTATAAGTCCGGCAACTCTTACTCCAGGTAAGAATACTTTTCTTAAAGCCTCACCATAAAGATTCTCCTTAGAATCGAAAATAGAATGCTTATATATATCACAGCGAGTATCAATTATCTCATTGAGTAATTCTCTGTTGATATGTCTGAACATTGATATGTCTCGTGCTGAGCCAAATAGTGCCATAGTTACCCTATATATATTTTAAGTGGAGCTTTGTTTAACATACCTTGTTGGAACTCTGTAATTTCGCTTTCTTTCTCCATAAGCATTCTGCGTGATGCAGCTTCTAAATCCTCTCGTAAAATTGCAATTAAAGATTCTGCTTCAGCTGCTCCTTCGCTTCTCAACGTTTCACCATCTAATGTAGTTTCTGCTCCCGGTATAGGTATAGAGCTATACTTACTTCTTACTGTACCTAACAACTGCTTTGTAAGTGTTAAAGCATATTTTCTTATCCACTGTATACCTGGATCGTTTATGCTTGAATATACCATATTGTTGTATGACATATTAGAAAAATCTGACACAGCTGATTCTGCTATTAAAGTATCCCTGCTGTCTGTTTCTATGTATTGAAAATAAAACTTAAATGCGTATGAAGGTCTAGGGTGTATTTTCAATTTGTTGTTTATCAACTCAAACGTATAGTGAGATTTTCTTATTGTATCTGAAAACTCTACTTGCTGTATCTTTAACAGATCATCATATAATGGTAAAGCAAGATAGCTTACGCCGGCCAAAGTCCCTCCCCAACCAAAAGAGTTTAGAGAATAGTTAGAACCAAACTGCTGATCATAATGCCTAGTTTGCGCTGGAGCCTTTTGATGAAACACTCTCTTTATTTCTATGTCTGTCCCTGAAACTGACTGACTAAATATAGCCTGAGAATCTAAATCATACTCCTGATTGAAAGCTCCTGCAGAGCTTGTTGATGTAGTAATGTACCCTGTTTTCCAATCTACATTACCACCACTTCCTGCTTCTGTACCATATTGTTTTGATAGAGCAATAAGTCTTCCTAAATTTGGAGTTATTGCTTTATGTGTAAAGTTTGTCGCTGTTGAATTACCTTTTGCATTTAATAGATTTTCTCTTATATTGAATCTATTTACTTGAGAACTATATTCAGTTACTGCTTCTTCAAAACATGCGAATAACTGAGAATCCTGTAATTCTATATCTACTATAGGATATCCTAACCTGCTTGCGCACCAATTAGCAACTCTAGGCCCATCAGTTTGAAACGTCGTGTCAGAATCGTATAGTGCAAATGGAGTGTTTCCACTTATTGTTCCAGCTGAGCCATCATATATTGCTATATTTGCCATGTTTTATTCCCTATCTTAGTTTAATATAAATATCAAGTAGTAAGCTCTTTGTTACATACCCATTAACATTTCAAACACTTCGTTTATTGCTACGTGTCTATGGTTATCTTCCAATACTCTTTTATATACATACTGCGAGTCGTTTATCTTTGACAGATCTACTATTGCAGAATAGTTTTTATCTTTTAAATCAATCTGCTGATTGTCCCCGCAGAATATCATTGTCGAACCTTTTCCTAATCTACCTAAGGCCATTCTAAATTGTGATCTAGTTAAGTTTTGAAACTCATCTATAATTACTACGCTGTTTTCAAATGTTCGGCCTCTAAAATGTGCTAAAGAAACAAGCTCTATAGATTCGTCTTTCTCCATTCTGTCCAAGATCTCAGGTTTGTTATAAATCTTTCTCATATTAGATCTTATAGGTACCAACCAAGGCTCCATCTTTTCCTTTTCTGATCCTGGTAAAAACCCGTTATCTTCAGTGGATACAGTTGGTCTTGTAATTACTATTTTATTTGTCATTCTCTTGAAAAACATATCAAGTGCTACCTGACATGCTAATAATGTTTTACCGCTACCTGCCTTACCTACTATAAAATTATAAGGATGGTGGAGCATTGCTTGCTTTGCTGCTTTCTGCTCTTCTGATAGAGTTATCGAGAATTTGATGTTTCCTTTAGGGACTGACTTTTCTATGTTCTGCTTTGCCATAATTAACCTCCATTGTGTTTACTATAAATATCAAGCAAAAAAAAAGAGCCGCAATTAAGCGGCTCCTTTAATAATATAAAATATGTAGTTACCTAATGATTAAGAAGGTAAAGCACCAAGTTGAGACCAGTTAGTATCAACAACAGAGATAACACCATAGAAGTCGTTTCTTACAACTTTCTTAGCGTATCTTGTCATAACACCTTTACGTGGAGTAAAGTTTGTTGGGTCATAAACAAGTGGAGTCATAATTAACGGAATGTATGGAGCAAATACAGCACCAGTTTCAAGGAATTGATTTCCTCTGTATCCCATTAAGATTTCTTTACCTGTCCAGTATGGATTTTTATAAATTGTCCATCTGTTTCTCATCGTACCAATAGCTTGAACACCCATTGCGAAGTTTCCTTCTTGACCATCAGTGTTAGAAGTAAATCCTGCAATTGATTCAACATATGTTGCGATTGCTGGTGACATTACTGCGAAGTTAGCACCACCTCTCATAGTTGATTGATGTATAGCATTTGACATAGCTTGCATTTTGATACCTAAAGTAGCAAAAGCATCACCGAATAATTCACCACCACTTGGTGTTTGTGCTGTAAAGTCAGAAGTAAATCCTGATCCTGAAGCAGCATTGTGAAGCATTGCAAGGATTTCTAAATCGATTTCCATTGTAATGTATTCAGATAACATTGAAGTTAATTCAGCTTCTGCATCGATTGAATGATAAGCATTCAAATCTTGAGCAAATTCTGGTGACCATTTAACTTTAAGCTTTCTAGTCTTAGCAACTAAAGCCTCTTGTTCTAATTGAACTTCTAATTCAGGAATTTCAAGATTTGTTCCAGAATTTGGCATTTCTGCGATATCTCTATCTTCAAAATCACCTCTGTTCAATGCATCAGTAGTATTAGTATAATAGTACACATCACATAAAGCTGTGTTACCAGTTACACCAGCACCTAAATTAGCAGTTGCAACAGCTTTAGACGAACCTAATTCGAAGTTAAGTGTTACTAAACCAGTTACTGATTCACCTGTTGTTACAGTAGAAGCTGTAGCAGCATAAATGATTGATGAAGATACAGCATAGAAAGATTTCCATATTGTCATATCGATACCTTTAGCATCTAGTATAGCTACACCACCACCTGCAGTAATAACAGCAGAAGCAGATTTAACTTTTCCTAATGAATATCCAACTGCACCACCAGATTTACCATCGTCAGAATTATTATATAATCCCATTTCTAATGAAGCTTTACCTTTTTTGGTTGTATTACCAAATAAGCTATCGCCAACTGCATGTACGCCTTTACCTGCACCAGCAGTACCGCCGTATTTAAAGTCTAACCAAAAAACTAAACCAGATGGTAAGTTCATAGGTTGAACTGAAACGAATTCCTTTGCAGATAATTCGCCAAAGATTCTTCTAACTAATGGAAGTGCTACACCATTCCACTCTTCTGCAGAAGTAGTACTAGTAGTATTAGCTTCTGAGATAAGTTGTTTAGCTTGATTTTCTAAAAGGATAGCAGTATTATGTTTATCATATTCTGTATTGATTCCTTCTAAAAGACCTGTATTTTCCCATTTAGTTACAAGACCTTTTGTTTCGTTTCTCTGAGCCTTAAATGTGGCTTGAGAATCTTGTAATAAATTGTTAATTTGTGACATTTTTAAGTCTCCTTATTTTTTAAAATTATTTTAATCCAGCTAATTTTTGCATACGCGATGCGAATGTAGCTGATTCAACAATAACACCTTTTGATGGTCTTGTTGAGTTTGTTGCTTTAGATGCAAGTCCTTCTTTGATTCTTCTCTTTGGAGTATATCCAGTTAAAGATTCTGCTAAAGTAGAATATACTAATTTAACCTCTCTTACTGAATTTGCTCTATCGAAAGTTTCAATGACTTTCATCTTTTGTGATTCGTTCAGATTGTTCGAACGGAACAGTTTGTTAGAATAAAGCAGTTTAGAATTCAATAAATTAACTTCGTTGATTTTAGTCTTTAAATACTTGAT
>Ga0075441_10000229_pt1 | contig 28728 bp, 33 predicted proteins | sample CoawatmetaG00DNA_FD_71582 | JGI IMG/M metagenome (GOLD analysis project Ga0075441, IMG submission 71582) | Marine microbial communities from the West Antarctic Peninsula - Coastal water metaG002-DNA | ecosystem: Environmental > Aquatic > Marine > Coastal | place: Atlantic Ocean: West Antarctic...
AATTCGTCAGTAAACTTTTCTGTTGTCAGGTGTATTCCGGAATTATTTGAACCCTGTATTAATAAGTCGCCGCAGTCTTTTGCAATTCGTGGAACCGGTTCGCCAGTAAACTCTTTACTATATGCGTAAGAATTCTTTATTATACTTTCCATGCTTATTGGAAAATTACTGGAATTTCTTACATAACCTTGTTGCGAAAAGTCTCTTTTTTCGTCTAATGAAAAAGCTTCTTCGTAATCACTACTTGCTGTGCCTCCAGAACTAAACTGTGAATCAATCACTTCATTTATTGCTGGTAGTCTCTCATAATTTGAATAATTTACATCTTCGATCTGTCTTGTTGACGGCTTTCTGCACATCCAATAATAATACTTTGTACCTTTTATATCCTCGCATATAATCCAAACATACTCACCAGGTTTCATAGGTAGCGCAATGTGAGAAGGAAAAAATGGATAACAAACAGCCAGCTTAGGGTTATCTTTTGATTGATTGTCATCGATCAAATAAGCGAAAATTGAATTAGCAGGCATTGTTTCAATCATCTGGTGATTTAAGAAGTTTGCTGTGGGTGATGTATTTTTTGTTGAGTCATCATCTATTACAGGAACTCTACCTGATAATACATCTTTTAATAAAAAATCTGTATCGCCATATTTTCTTCTTAAAAATTCGTACGGGTTTGAGATTACATCGCTTACAATGCCTGTTAAAAAGCCATAAGAAACACCTGTCTGCAAAGTGTCATTTTCATTAGTAACTAAGTCTCTTCCGGCGATCAGCCCGAACGGGTTTTTAAAATGTCGTTCTGTAAGATCTCTTATCGTCATACTAGTCTCCTATCGATTTAAATATATCATCCGGGGAAACTGTGTCTTGTTTTTCTTGTTCTTTAGCTATTAATTCTGCTAGCTTTATTATCTGGTCGTTACTCTTAGACATTCGCTCTAGATACTTCGTGGCCAAGCTACCGTGGGTAGAATGACTAGTCGGATTGCCTGGAATAGTAACTAAAAGATCATTTAAAAGAATTGCTGCACTCTCTCTATCTTCCAATGCATTCTGGTATGATTCTTTCCACAATAGCTTTTTTTTATCTGTCGACTCTGATAATCCATCCAGTAGGTCAGAAAATTCTTTAATTTTGTTTTCTTTTTTATTGCTCACTTACAAGCCCATCCTAAACATTGATTCATATTCATCGTTGTTTTTGACTATTTCTCTAAAATGTTTTCTTACACTTGACATTGCTACTGACAGCTGTTTTGGATTTAAGCCTGATATCTCTCTTAGATATACAAAAATTGCGCGTTTATTTAAAAGCTCTAGGCTGTCGATGTCTTTAAACAATTTTGTTACAGCGTGTACACACAACTTTTCATTTTCATTTTTAATTTTTCCGGAAATCATCTTCAAAACCTTGAACATTCGTTCCCTATCTTCTCGCTGGATTAATGTCGACTCAGGAGATGGTACGTAGCTGTGTACTTCTATACTTCGTTTATCAGATGAACTTAAGTTTGCATAATCATCAAAACTAATACTTCTTCTATCATTTTTTCTCTTTTTGTTTGACTGTATAATCAAGAAGTTTTTTGCACATACGTTAAAATAAGAGAATGCCTTAGATCCTCTGGCTGGATCAAATTTTTCTAGGGTTTCATATAGGAAAGTGACGCAATCAGATTTTAATATCTGGAAATTTGAAGGATCTCGGGCAAAGCTATGTATATAGATTAAATTTTCTACTAATTTATGAAATGACTGGCGTATCTGTTGTTCATATATTACTTCTTTTTCTTCTCGACATGTAGTTGACTGGTATGCAATAATTGCGTTATGTGCCTCTTTACCAAAATACAATTTTTTAGTTTTGCTTTTCGCTCTTTTAACTGTTTTCTTTTTCAGTCTTGTTGTCACTTTTTGTCCCTATTTTTCTCGTAAGCTTGTTTGCTATAGTAAGTATTGCCGCATGGCAAGATTTGATGTCTGCGATAACTTGTCGTATCTCAACAGAATCAAAAAACACTGGCTTAAGAAGTACTTCATTCATCTTACTGTACTTTTCGTCTAATATATCTAAGGATTCTTCAATAGCATCTTCAATATCCATAATTACAATAGAAAATTGATAGAGCTTCCACCCAAGAAAAAAAGACAAAAGCATCAATAAGCAGCACAATCCAATAAGTATTAAATTAAGGCTCATTTTTCAAAACACCTGTCAAATAAATCATTGTATTGCTTTTTAATTGTCTTACTATTGAAATTAATTCGAATATCTTTCATCATTTTGTGCGCCTTTTGATTTGCTAAAGGTAGATCTTCATAAACTTTTCTAATCTCTCTTTTAAAACTAGACTCAACAGGCTGTGCCCATTTAAATCCTTTCTTAAATATTCTATTGTCGACTCTACCTTCACTGATTTCAGTTAGGTTATAATCTACACAACCAAAATATTCTTTATTTAAAAATTGAAGATGTCCGGACCATCCTGTGGCTACAATTGGTAATCCAGCTGCAGCAGCTTCAATTAAAGGCAAACCGTAACCTTCGCCTCTTGTTGCAGATACATACATCTTAATATTGTGGTGGTGGAATAGTGCAGCAATTTCTTCTTTTTTCATATTCCCATGTAATAATTTAATTTTAGGAAAATTATTTAATTTCAATGTTGACTTGAGACTAGTGAGATAATCTTTGCAAATTTTTCTATCAGCTGTTGTACCTTTTCCAAAATTTGTTTTTAACAAGATAGAAACGTCTTTATTGTCTTTAAATTCTTCCGCCACCCATTTTATCGTGTTAACTATATTTTTTCTGTCATCTTCTGGGTGCTGGCTAGTAAGTGTGCCTACCATTAAAATAGTAAAAGGTTCTATTACTGTGTCGTATCTTTTGTCATTTAAAAATTTTGATACAGTACTCTTATTTGTCAAGAAATGATTATACCATTCAGGTACTACTGATACTGGCTTTGTTACAATACCTGATCGATTTAAAACGTTTTTTGTAAAAGTAGATGGAACAATTATGTGTGTCATTTTATTACATTGCTCAACCCAGGCTGATGAGCATTTATCTGTTTCAACTAGCGCTGTCACACCTATATTTACCTTACCCAAAGATGCGTCCCATTCATCAGGCAACTGGACTTGAATTGATGCATCAATTTCTTCTTTCTTGTAGGGTTTGGAACAATTCATAATATCACCAATTAAACCGCCTTCGAGTTCAGGTGCTAGTATCCAGGATGTTCTACCCCACTGGAGGCATTCTACAACTAATTCAATATCATCGCGTGCATTGAGCCAGTCAAATATTTGTCTTGAATGGACACCGTATCCGCTATTCGTCAAGAGCGGTGCTCTTAAAAGTACTTTCTTTCTATTCATTTAGATCTCCTCAATTTGCCAATTTTCTCTATTTTTAAAATCACTAATTGTTTTTATCATTGTATTGTGCCATAAATCAATTGTAGCTTGATGGCTAAATTCTTCACTGGCGTATTTTTTTACCTTTCTAGATAACGCATTTTTCTCTTTTTTACTTAATTCGTGAATGCTCATCATAGCAGTTGCAAAATTTTCACTTTGGACATAATCCTCGTAGATATAAGGTACTGTTTGACTGCCCACCATAGTTTTAAAGTCGATATCAAGGGCAACGCCGTTATGAGTACCGTTGTTATGATCAACAACTTGTCTAGTCAATCCGCCTGTCTTAGGCGCAATAATCGGTGTCCCAGTCATCATAGCTTCCAGAGTTGATAAACCGAAACCTTCTGCGTAAGATGTGTTTATGCAAAAATCTGAAATATTGTACAAAACATTCATTTTTTCAAATTCAATTCGATCTCTTGAAAAGAAAACATTTTCTTGAATGTTTAACTCTTCAACGACCTTAAACAAATTAGGACCTTCTGTATCTTCAGGTTCTGTGTGCATAATTAATGTTGCGTTTCTATGACCGTGCATTTTTTCTAAGTTTTGCAAAAATAGTGACCATGATACAAGTAAGTCAGAAGGTCTTTTTCTTTTTGCATTTCTGTTAACCCATATACCCACAAAATGATCTTTTCTATCCTCACCTAACAAATTACTTCTGTGCATTGTTATTTCTTCAACATGCATTTTATAAAATAAGTTTCCTGGTAGCGAGTGTGGAACAAAGTTTGTTTTTTCAGCATGTCGTTCTTTAATCATTGTATAGGTCATGTGGCTATGACAATTAATCAAATCAGTTGCCTGATAATATGTATCATTAAAATCTGGGTATGGATAATTGTCCCAAACATGCCACCATGCTATTGGACAGACTTGATGAATTTCGTCTTCCATGTCAAAAAGCCACGTAAAGAATCGAGGATCAGTAAAAATAAACAGCAAATCAGGCTTTTCTGTTGCTAGTGCTACTCTAATTGTATCTGGTGTACCAAAACCGTCTATGGGCTTAATGATAAAATCATCGTTAACAACAACTGTTCTATAATCTTGGTGTTTTAAAGCAGCACCAAATTGTCTAAAACTCCACTTGCCCTTTTTCAACAATCCTTCAATTAAGTGTCGTGTTTGCGTACCTACACCGCTTGTTGACAAAGCATGATCTGATAGTACCAATACTTTAAACTTTCCATCTTCTGTCATTCAGTCACCTTTTAATGTTTATATTGATTATTTTATTCATTAAAAGTCACTTGTAAACAAAATTATGTACAGTGTTTCGTCTGATGAAACTGACAATACTTGCAACTATTTCTATTTTTTAGATACATGCCTTTTCGTACAGATTTAATCATACTACGCATTAACTTAACACCTTTTTCTAAAGACTTTGGACCTGCTGCTACATTTACTAACTCACATACTTTTCCAATCTTACCGCCTCGTTTTAGCAAAACAAAGCCGCAGCGAACATCCTTTAAATCAATATTATGCTTTTTAGCCCAAAAGTGTTTGTATAAAATCAATTGTGCTGTCATCCCCAGGTCTTGCTTCTTGTCTCGTCTCCAACCCCACGACCCAGATGTTTTCCAGTCAATAACCCAATAAACGTGACCTTTACCTCGCTTTTTTGGAACTTTAAGTACACCGTCTATAAAGCCTTTAAAGTTAAGTGGCTCTTCTAAATTATCGATTTTTTCATAAAGCTCTTCCTCAGCTTTAAAGCATTCCCAACCAGGTAATTCTACATCTAAAAAGTCTAATACTTCATTCCACATATTATTAGCCCAAGACTCCCATGTTTCAACAGGTTCGTGTTTATACCATCCGGGTTGCTTAGAATACCATTCTGGGTTTTCATAACCAGCATCCTGCCACTCTTTCTTCATTACCCCTAATATTTTATCACGGTCGACACTACGTGATTCTAGAAGTGTTTCACAGCCTTCGTGCACAGCAGTTCCAAAATGAAGATAGGGTGAAGGTTTGAATGTATCAATTTTGTCAATATAAGCCAGTTTGTGTCGAAACGGGCACTCTTTCCATTGCTTAATTTCAGAAAAAGATACATGAGGCTTCCCGTTAGGAAAGGTAGGGGTATTGTTATCCATTTTTCACCTAAATAAAATTGTTATAATATATCTTATACAGTATATATTGTTTTTACATTAGTCTTCTTTGAGCTTGATTAGTTCGTTTTCTAACTTTTCTATTTCAGACATGACTAGTGAATACATTTTTATGTTTCCATTTCGCTGGAATGCTACTGCTTTGACATACTTTTTATTAATTTTGTTTCTTAAGTTTGATGTTTTATTACCAAAGATAAGTTTTAATAGCTTTTTAAACATTATTTTCCTTACTTAATATGAATTAATTTTTTCTTCTAAACTATATTTTGGTGACCAATTCAAGTCTTTTATTGTTTTACTAATGTCTGCTAATGTTTCTTGAACTTCTGCCGGTCGTGAAGGAATCATATCTCTTTTTCCGCCAACCATCACTGCTATTTCTACCATTGAATGATTTTTTCCTGTCCCAACATTATATATGTCAAATGGTATGTCAACAGTTGATGATTTCATTGCAAGAATATTTGCTTCCACAACATCTTCGATATATGTAAAATCTCTTCTTTGTGTTCCAGGCTCAACTATAGTCATAAATTCATTATTCTTACTTTGCCTCTTAAATAAACCAATTACTGGAGCGTATTGCCCCTTAATCGGCTCTCTCGGTCCGTATACATTGAAATATCTTAAAACTATACTCGGAACTCCGTAAAGCTGGTTATAAAGTTTACAAATTTGTTCACCCATCCATTTAGACATTGAATAGGGATTAAGACAATCTGCAGGCATATTTGGTTCAAAAGGGATTGAATTCTGATGACCGTAGAGCGAAGAAGTACCTGAATATATTACTCTTTTTACAGAGTTTAACCGTGACCACTCTAGAACCCTCTGTGTACCTACTACATTTACCTCGAAGCATTTATTTGGTGAGCCGATTGTTGGTTGAATTCTACTCCTTGCTGCAAGATGAAAAACATAATCAGCACCTATAAAAATATCACTGCAATCATCCTTGGATATATCCTTGCACCAATACTGAGCGTTAATATTATAGTAAAAATTTTCATTTTCCTGCGCTGATAGATCATCAATTACCCGGACATTATGACCTAACATAACTAACTTATCTACAATATGGCTACCTATAAAGCCGCAGCCGCCTGTTACAATAATCACCCGAGACCCTTCCATGTTGCTCCTCCGCTTGTATAAAAGTGATTGCATTTCTGATTCACACCATCGTATAAATATGTGTGGCCGCTATCTATCATGTCTACAGCCCAGTACCTGTCTTCTTTACCTTGCAGTGTCTCATCGAAAGGGTTGTTTGATAGCGCATGCTTTTCATAGAAGCAAAATGCATTATGTAAAAAGTATCGCTCTTCTATTTTTGAATATAAGCTTTCTACTATATCATGTGTAAAGTGACTCCAGATATACCGCTTTGTTATTCGCTTTCCTTTGTAAATTGGGGTTTGATTGCCGAATATAGCTACGTGACCTTCACTAAACTGCTTATTCAGCATTTCCATGTTTACAGTAGTAATCTGTGAATGTGCTGACAATACTAATATTATTTCATTAGTACAGTGCGTTACGCCTGTGTTTAAAGCAGCTCCAGGACTATAGTTATCTATGCTTATAATCTTTAGCTTATCTTTGAGTATAGGCCTGAACATACTTGCGACCTCTATAGAACTATCATCTGACTTATTATCAACGACAACTATTTGTGGATTAACAAAATGATCAATCACTGATTGAATTGCAAACCCTATGTACTGTTCTTCATTCCTGTTACGTATTATTACACTAACCATCAAACCTTCCTGTATAATTTTTTCTTGAATCTAATTCACATTCTTGATAGTCATTACCTTTCGAAGTAAGCATGTCATCTCGAAGTTTAATATACTCTGATAAGTCTCTTAACTGATGTGGTAATATTGCAAATTTATTGTCTCTTCCCGGTAGGTTTGCATCTGTTGTAAAGTGTTTCTCAATTACTAGTGCGCCTTCACCAATTGCAACCTTTGCTGATTCAACGCCCTGAATATGGTCACTATATCCTACAAAGGTGTTCATTTCTAAATCAACTCTTGCATCTTTAAGCAACTTCATTCTTTGTATATTTGCTATATCAGGACTGCATGGGTAAGTTGATACACAGTGCATTATGTACAATTCTGTTGATGCATGTATATGCTTGCAGCTTTCTTTAATTTCATTATAAGTAGATGTTCCAGTTGACATAAATACTGTATCAAAATTGTCGCTACAGTAGCTTATTAGTTGATGATTTCTAGATTCAAAGCTAGGGATCTTAACTTCTTCACACCCGAGCGATAGCAATAGAGCAGCATCCTCTATGCTGAATACTGACGATAAGAATTTAATTCCAATCTCATTACAATAGTCAATCAATTCAATATGATCGTCTTTTGTTAGTTCAGCTTTTTCATATATTTCTCGTCTCCCATCGTCATCCCATAAACCTGATTTCAACCTATCTACTGACCATGTCTGATATTTAGCGTATGTAGCGCCATTGTTGTGTGCTGCTTTTGCCATTTGTTTTGCTAGTTGCATATCACCACAGTGATTCCATCCTATTTCAGCTATTACTTTTATCATTGCGTTGTCTATACCTTGTTAGTTGTTTTATAAATACTTGTACTTGTGTTAACAGCATATTATTTAATGCATTTGCTATATGAGGTGATATAACAACATTGTCTAATTTAAGCAAACTATTGTCATGCTTAATAGGTTCATCTTGCACAACATCTAAAAATGCGCCTCTAATTTGTTTTGTTTTTAATGCGTTAAATAGATCGTTTTCGTTTATAGTTTCACCTCTTCCTACATTTATAATATATGAACTTTTATTCATTTTTACAAACGTTTCTGCAGTAAAGTAATCTTTAGTTTCGCATGTTAGCGGTAATGCATTTATAATAAAATCATACGGTAGCCTCAGGTGTTCATTTATATGTGTATGTCTATCTAAACCCTTGACCTTCATTCCTAGTGCTGATAGCAATCTACAAACCTCTTTACCAATACGGCCGCACCCTACCACTAAACACGATACTTGGCTAAATGGTTTAATATAATCAATATTTTTATCAAACTCTAATCTATTGGCTGGCATTCTGTCTAATGCTCTCAGTAAATGCAACACGCCTGCGACAGCAAATTCTGCAACACCATTTGAACTATCTGGTGTATTTGTCACTAATATATTATCCGGTAAAATAAATTTGCCTACACCTGTTTTAGAAAGGTGTAGCCATCTTAGATCAGGCATTGCACTAAGATGGTGTAGTGTTATTTTATCACCCCAGTATACTTCCGCATCGGGATTTAAATCTGTAGTGACTTTAACGTTACATTGACGCTCAACTTTATGAATCATTTCAGCTGTTAACGTATAATTCTTTGTCCTGTTATAAAGATCTGTATAGATGATCATAATTTAAAATTTTCTCTTGCTTTTAGTCTGTACTTATTTTTTACTTTTTCTGTTATGTGAATACCAATACCAATATTATCTGATTTAATCTCGTCATTTATCATCAACTCCATCATTGGTATTTCTAGATAAGCGACATCAAATGCTTTTGCAAAATGCTTATTAGCATTAATTGCAACTTGACTACCCCAGACATGCATTGCTGTGTTATGCTTTCCGAATGTATTAACAATAGCTGCACAAGCTCTAATACCTCCGCTATTCGTTACATCTGGCTGTATAATGTCAACAGCATGTGTGTCTTTGTATAGATTAAACTCTAACATTTGATTTAATGCCTCTCCGCCGGCGATTGGTGTATTACTTTTATCACGTAGACGTGCATATGAATGAACATCTGTTGGTATGAAAGGCTCTTCTAGCCATAATGTGTTAAACATTTCAAGTTCGTTAGCCCACAGAAGTGCTGTTTTAAAATCCCACTTTGTTGGATTTGTACCCATTATCGCATCAACCATTAATGTATTTGAACCTAAACATTCTCTAGCTACGTGCAATCGTTGAAGATCTACAGCCCTATCTTGCAATCCGATCCTCATTTTATAAGCTGTAAATCCTTTATCAAGCACCATTTTTACATCTTTCGATATCTGTGATGGTGTAAATACAGCTGATCCATTACTAGCATACTCAGGTATTTCGTTATCGCTGCCTAAGTAATCGTATAGCGGAATATTTTGTGCTTTACTTATAATATCATGCAATGCAATGTCAATCCCACTTGCTATGCATTTAATTAAACCACTCCGTCCAATGTACGGTATGTTATTTAATACATCTACATTGCTCACTTCTGAGCCAATCAAATATGCCTCTAAATATTTTACAGTTGGCTCGATTAGCTCTGCACAATAAACACCTGCATACGTCTCACCAAATCCTATTATACCGCATTCAGTATGCACCTCTATAATACCAATATTCTTTGTATTACTTTGGTATCCGTAGTATATGTGACCACCTTTTACTGGTGATGATAGTCCGTATCCTATAACTTTACTTATTTTCATTTTCTATTATAGCCCTTGCTAGTATTAAATCACGTGGTTCATCAATATTTATTGTTCTTTCTTGCGACATTATATAAGGTCGTGTAATTTTGCCTAGCCGCCGCTTATGCTTGTTAATCTGATTCCAGGTCATAGCATATATAGAACCATTTCTAACATATGCTGGAGGCTGTAGATCTTGGCGGCGCTGACCAGGCATATCAGGATCTTCGTCTGGGTTTAGACCTACTAGTATGTCGTTTTCGATATGCTTCACTCTTGACGGGTGATTATCCCATATCCGCACTACAGATACAACTGAATCTGCGTCTGTCATGTCAAGCTTCTGTATTACGTGATCTATATCATCAACACGCTTAAGCGGGTTTGTACACATTAATTCAATAACATAATCATATACAGGTCTATTTTTTAGAACCTCTAGTAGTCCAGCTGCTGATGTTTGTGTGTCTGCGACGACTTCCCGCTTAAAGCATGTTATGCTATTAGCTCTACAAACCATCTCTATGTCGCTATCATCAGTAGCAATTATGTACTCATCTATATACTTGCTCTTTATAGCTTCATTAATAGTATATGTCAATAGAGGTTTATCATTAATGATGGCTATATTCTTTTTAAATATACTTTTACTGCCGCCACGGGCGAGTGTGATAGCTAAAACTGTCTTGCCGTTTATCATAGATTGAACTCTTTAATTGGCATTATGCATGTTATGCTCATTTGTAAGTTACCTCTTTTGCTTATTTTTGTTATTAATTACGTTACGCAGACTATCTTTAAAAAAAGATTTTGGAGACCAATTTAACAGTCTAAGTGCTTTTGACGTATTTGCGTACCTTCGTTTAATTTCTTTATATTCGCCGTAAACATCACTACCCTCTACAAACACTATCTTTGACTTAGAATTACACATCTTTATTACCATCCTTGCAGATTCTAAAACACTTACTTCTTCATTAGTGCCTAAGTTTACTATCTCGCCATTTAAACTTTCTTTATTTTCTAAAATTTTTATTAAACCATCTACAATCTCATCTACATAAATCATGCTTCTAGTCTGATTTCCTGAACCGTGTATTGTGATATCTTTATCTTTTTTTGCTAAATCTATAAAATAAGGAATGTGGCCGCCTGTCAAGCCCGGGTTTGATCGCTCGCTAAAGCAACCAAAGATTCTCGTTATAGAGCATTTAAGCTTGTTTTCACTGACTAGATTGAGAAAGAGTTGTTCATCAAAAAGTTTAGACAGCGCGTATGAGTATCTTTCAACAGTTGGTGGGCCGATTGTGATACTTTCATCTTCTAAAAAGTTTTTTGAATTTCCGTATACATCAGAAGTTGATGTAAATATCAAATGACAGTTTGATTTCATTACTAATGCTATTATAGATTTTGTCATATCAACATTATTCAGCATGACATCTGATGAAACAACTGACATCTTTGATTTACTCTTATAGGACTTTTTATAAGCTGCTAAATGATAAACAACATCTATATTTTGGTTATTACTTACAAAACTATCTACATCTATACACCTAACATCACAGTTAATAAATTTAAAATTTTCTTTGTTTGCTATGTTTTTTAAATTTTTTATTGACCCGTAAGTCAAATTATCAATACCTATCACTTCGTGATTCTTGGATATCAGTTCTTCTGCAAGGTGTGAACCAATTAGTCCGCAAACTCCTGTGATTAATATTTTCATTAGTATTCTCCTAGTTCAAACGTGAGTAAAGGTCCAGTTGTTATATTATGATTAATAAATTTTGCTATCAAATTTCCTGTGTGTTTAACTTTAATATCTTCAATTGACTCCCAAGGCTTTTCGTAATCCCACCCCCAGGTTTTTTTCCAAGCAGAAAAATTTGAGTAATTTCCAAAATGATAATCATTACCCGACCTTGCTCCTTGCGCAGAATTAGGATTTATACCATACTTTGCTTTGATTTCTTGCATATTCATTATATACAAATCAGGCAAAACAACATTGTGACAATTGTTTTTTAAAATATGCATGCATATATCTGGCATCCATAGATGAAAATGATGATCGCTTGTTGGCTTTATAAATTTATTCCATTTTTTTACGCTGATACCCACTCCTGTCCATGCTGTTATCTCAACAGAAAAAGGTTTTTTCCACTTAGCATCAGTAGCTAGCCATGGATTTTGCATAGGCATTAGCCATCTTCCGGGTTTAAGAATTGTTAGATGTGCCAAACCTAGCATACCTGTGGGTTTTTTGTTTTGTTTCCATGCGTTTACTGCACCAGGTGTGTGTTTTCCGTGATCGATTCTGTTAAAACCTAAAGTGCCAAAGTTGTCTGGTAATCCATTGTCTATTAATTTAGAAATTCTAGTAAAAAAATCTGAAGTCAACGGATAACAATCGTGCTGAAAACAAAATATCCATTTGCAGTTTGGTCGATTTGTGTTTATAAAATCTATTAATGTTTGTGTTGCAAACTGGACACCTCTAGATTTATTTTCTAGAAATATGATATTATTTTTTTTGCAAATTGATTTTCCAATATCGATTTCTGCTTCACAAGATTTGTCATCAACGTTTATAAACTCAAAACCTTCTGTATTTAAGTTTTTTAAAACTTCTCCGCTTAACATGTTATAGTTGTTTCTAGAAGAAACGTATACTATTAAGTTATCTTTTTTCATTATCACACACCCTGTTTAAAGCATATAGTATTATATGTTTAATGAGACAATGTTTACATAAAAAATAAGATTTATTTAGTCATAGAATGATACTGTTATGTGATACTATGTCTTTGAATTTCTTATCTGGTGTATTAGTTTCAAAGACGGCTCTGCGTCTTCTATACCAAAGCCTTCTCCAGTTAATATTTTTTTGTAACTTTCAGTATGTAAAGATGTAAAGCCTTCTGAGAATTCTAGTTCTTTACCGTCTATTGTTATTGATCGGTAAGGTCTCCACTCATTTGTGGGGAGGTCACTGCTATCAATGCTTAAACTCCAGTCAACTTCAGCTTTATTTAGAGTTAAATGACCTTTTGCCTTTGTGTTATTGTGAAATTCAACATAACTGTTTTTTACATCACCAAATATCCACAAAAGCATGTCAAAGAAATGAATACCAATGTTGGTTGCTATACCACCTGACTTGGCATAATCGCCTTTCCAAGAATAATTATACCACTTTCCTCGAGGTGTAATATATGTTAACTTCACCTTATGTGTTTTCTTCTTGGACTTTTCTATTTCGCTTTTTAGTTTAATTATTGACGGATGAAGCCTAAGCTGTAATATTGCATATACTTTTCTGTTTGTTTCTTTTTCAAGCTCTTTTAATGATTGTAGTGCGTAAGGATTGAGTACTAGCGGTTTTTCGCAAATTGCATTTGAGCCATTTTTTAATGCGAATCTTATATGTGCATCATGCAAATAATTTGGTGACGCTATGCTTATATAGTCAACTTTATCTCCGTGTCTATTCATTCTATCAACATGTCTGTCAAATCTTTCATATTCAGAAAAATATGAAGCTTCAGGAAAGTATTTATCAATTATACCGATAGAGTCACTTGGGTCTAAAATAGATATCAGTTCGCCACCTGTTTCTTTGATTGCAATCATATGTCTAGGTGCTACATAGCCGCTTGCCCCAATGAGTGCAAATTTTTTATTAATCATATTTGTTTATAACCTCTGTTATTCTATTTAAGTGTTGTTTTTGCAATCCGGGGTAGATTGGTATTGAAACAATCTGATTGCATAATTTTTCTGTATTTTTTAATTCCACACATGTATTAAATACTTTGTTTTTGTGGAGTGGAACAGGATAATAAACGTTCGTCTGAATATTGTTTTTGTGCATATAACTTTTAAACTTTTTATTGCAATCAACAATTAGACTATATTGATTCCATGAATGACCTGGTAGAAATTCTGGTTTCATAACCTTCTCATTAGAGATGTGGTTATTATAAAATTTTGCATTATCGTACCTAAGCGAAAGTAAGATATCGATTTTTTTAAAAAGTTCAATTAAAACTACTGCCTGGATTGTGTCTAATCTAAAATTACCGCCAACTATTGATGAGTTATATTTTTGGTCGTAATATCCGTGACTTTTAATTTTTTTTGCTTTTTCATTTATTGCACTATTGCTTGTTATCATTGCGCCTCCGTCGCCAAAGCAACCTAGATTTTTTGTTGGGAAAAAACTAAAGCAACTTACATCAGAAAAGTTTCCGACATGTTTGCCTTTAATAGTAGTTCCCATAGACTGAGCACAATCTTCAATTAAAACTATATTGTTGTTTTTACAGTATCTGTAAAGCTCAGATATATCAGTTGGTTCTCCAAACAAATACGGCCATATGACACCAACTGTATCTTTATCAATTAATTTAATAATATCGTGTATTGATGGTTTGAAAAAATTCTTTTCAGTATCAACAAACTTTATATCGTAACCTAATCTTAACGGTGACATAGCAGTTGCTGTGAAAGTAAAACTCGGTATTATAAAGTTGCCTTTTTTCTTTTTAACAGTTGCCATTATTGCTACTAAAAGTGAGTCTGTTCCACTCGATAAACCCAAGGAGTACTTTGATTTAATATACTCTGAGAGTATTAATTCAAACTTATTAACACTTTCTCCGTTTATGAATATTGCTGAATCAATTATTTTTTTAATCTCGCAAACTAGTTTATCTTTAATGTCTTCATAAGAAGCTGAATATTCGAAAAAGTTAATCATAATTTGTTAATCTCATCCATAATTATTAGAGATGGCAATTTTTCTTTTTTGCAATAAAAGTAAGTATTTCTTTTAATTCTATTATTATTTACTAGCCACGTGTGATTATCACCTAGCTCACCCACTCTTTGTGAATAGCCGGATGAGTAAGTTTCAAGCCACTCATCGCCTTCTGATCTAAGCACTAAACATTTCTTACCAAAGAATGGTGAGCATTTCTGGATTCCGCCAGAGTCTGTTATGATAAATTTACACTTACTCATTGCTTTGACAGCTGCTGTATAACTCATAGAATTACAAACGTCAAGATTCTTAGGTAGCTCTATTTTATTTGCAGCTATAAACATTTTTGTCCTGTGATGAATTGGGAAGATGATCTTGTTAGGTAACTTACTTATAAAGTCAAAATATCCTTTAATCTTCTGTATTGACATGTTTTCTTGTCTGTGCAATGTCATAAAACCAAAATTTTGATATTCTATTACTGGGTTTATATTGTTAAGTAGCTCATATTCTAAATCGCCCGTATAGATTGGGTTTCTTACATTACTCATGTGTCTTTCAGCGCTACAAAAATGAAGTTTACTAATAGAATCACAATATTGTCGATTAATCTCTTCGGGTTTATCTGTACCACTTCGCTCTCCCGCTTCTACGTGTGCTAGCGGGATATTAAGCTTATTAGCAACTAGTGATGTACAAAAAGTTGTGTTTGTATCACCAAGTGTTACTATTAGTGATGGTTTTATTTTACTTATAATCTTAAATAGCGAAGTAGTACAATTTGTGATAAAATCAATTTCATTTAAGTTTTTAGTATCTAATGAATAATTAATTTTTATTTTTAAATCATTTATAAGCTTAAGTGAGACGTCGTAGCTATAGTGTTGTTTTGTGTCAATAACAATATGTTTCAATCTATCGCATTTTAAAAGTGTATCATACAGAGGTTTAAATTTTATATATTGGGGTCTAGTTCCTATAACACTAACTACTTTCATTATTATTTTACCCTTGCAGGATTGCCGTAAACAATAGCATTTTCTACAATATCTTTCGTGACAACAGATCCTGCGCCAATTTTACAATTTTTGCCTAAAGTTAGGTTTGGAAGTATTGTGCTGTTTGCGCCTATGCTACAACCCTCATTAACTATTGTGGGTTTTTCTTTTCGCCACTTACCTTTAGATGGTGCATATTTATCATTTGTAAATACTACATGTGGACCAACGAATACATTGTTATTTATTACTACATTTTCAGGTATGAATACACAGCAACCAATTGAACAATTTTCGCCAATAATGACATTATTACCTATTTCTGCAAATGCACCAATTTTTGTACCAGTACCTATAGAAGCAGTACTATATATATTAGCTGTACTATGAATCATTTCAATCCTTTTGATTTATATCTAAGATATATTATAAGCTATTTTAAATAGAATTTACATAAATTTTAGATGCATTAAATGTAGTACCTCCAGCCAATGAATTTTTTAAAAATTTACTAGCATTACATTTCATAAAGTTGCTTTCTAAAATGTGGTCATACGAGTCGCCTAGATTTATTGATCCTGCGTATTTAGAAAAAACGCCTAAGATACCCAATTCTTTATATATTATTGTGGGTATACCTAATTGAATTGGTTTGAACATCATCGTAGAACCGTAAGATAAAATACAATATGCGCTTTCAATAAACTTATTTTCGTCTTCTACATTGTATACTATCTCGTAATTCAATCTTTCCCCTGCAGCTTTTTTTAATATCTTAATTTCTTCTGATTGGGGTGATGTTAGTCTATGTTTTAGTTTGAAAATTATTTTCTTGCCTGTCTTTTTTTGCAAAGACAATAGATTCATTTGATCTATTGTTTTTTTACACATTGATCGAGGTGCTTTTGCATAGTCTAGACTAGAAATATGTCCCCATTGTTTTTGTAACACCATATTAACTACAACAATAATGTACTCTTTTGTAAGTATTGATTTTGATAAAGTATCATTTGCAGGAATTCCGGCTGGTATACATATACTACTATCATAACCTAGATTGTCAATGCAATCAATGTCATCGCTACCTAAAACAAAAAGCTTATCATAAAATTTACTACCCTTAAAACCATAAATCAAACCTAGATTACTTGCATTGCCATGACAATTTGCATAAACTTTGCATCCCCTTTCTTTGCAATACTCATAAATTTTAGAATAAACACTACTGCTTCTCGAGTCGTCAAAAATTACTGCAAATGTTTTTTCGTCGACAGTTTTCATAATTAAGTTGAATATAAACATTTGATTTTTAGTACTTCTTGCACTAGAGTGTTTATTTGGTGGTGGTGTATTAAAGATATTTTCTTTTTTAAAATTATCACAAACATACTTTTTATAATTTTGACTAGCAGTATAATCAGTATTAAATGATGACTGGCCAGCATTAATTATTATAACATCAAAGTTTTTTTGTAGCATATTAATTGCGCAAATGACTCTTTCAGACATCCTATGTATTGTTGATATGAATATAATTTTATTTTTTACCACTTAATCTTCCAGACTAGATGGACTTCTAGATAGCAATAATTCATACTCTGGAAAATATAATAAATCAATTTCTGTTCTTAAATAACAATCTATTGCATGTTCAGGCGTTTCACAGATTGGTTCTCTATCATTAAAACTCGTGTTTAAAATCATGGGGATACCAGATAGTTTATAGAATTCATTAATGAGATTGTAGTAGCGACTATTTTGATTTTTATTTACTGATTGAATTCTTGCTGTTCCATCAAAATGTTCTATTGCGATTGCCTTTCCTAACTTTTCTTTTTTAATATCAAACACAAAACCCATGTAAGGTGAAGCAAAGAAATTTTCAAACCATTCTTTTCCATGTTCTTCAAGTACTGACGGCGCGAATGGACGATACCATTGCCTGTGCTTTACTTTTTTGTTGATTGTATCTTTCATGTTTTCTATTGCAGGATTTGCAAGAATTGATCGATTTCCGAGTGCTCTCCTACCTGACTCACTTTTCCCTTGAAAAATACTTATGATCTTTCCTTCATTTAACAAACTGGCACATTTTTTGATACTTACCGATTCGTGCACACTAATCTCTTTTTTTCTTGCATTCACTGCTTGATCAATTGCTACTCTTGAGTATGATTCGCCAAGATATGGACTTACAAAGTCTTTATTTCTTGGCATATCTAAAATAGAATGATAATGATATTGGCATGCACCTATATTAAGGCCCCCGTCGTAAGGAACAGGTGGCACAAAGACATTCTCAAGACCCCAGCTATTAAGATTTTTAGCAACTTTACCCGTTGAAACAGAATTTAAATTAACACCACCGACCAAAATAAGATTTTTTGTTTCAAATCCAGAATTTTTTGCAGCTGTAATTCCTTGACTTATTATGTCAAATATAGTTTCTTCAGTTACTCTCTGTAAGCTAGCGGCCAAATTAAACTTTTCTTTCTCATCTTCAGCAAGCGCTCTATACTTGTTTAAGTATGGGTGGGTAACTTCATCTTCTGGGTCTACGTATTTACCCCTCACCATCCCGGGAGGTGAAACTCTAACATGTTGAAAATCCGGGCCGGTCATCTTTTTTATGTCATTATAATATTTATCTGATTCGCCAAGCGCTGCCATTGCCATTATCGATCCTGCTTGGCAGCCTCTTGGATACCCAGAAGAAAGCTTAAATACAAACCTTGTCATCTTTGACCACAGATTACCTAGACTAAATACTTCTTCTCTACAAGCTAGTATTCTAATTAATTTATTTCCTTTTCCCATGTATACAGTGATTGAATATCCGCGGCCATCAGTATCTAATCCTGCGCTGTCGACTGTTAGGATAATTGCATCATTAAACTTTGAGGAGAAGTATCCGTGCGCAGCGTGACATAGATGATGTGAATAAAAGTGTATATTATCTTTAGGTATGTTTTCATATGGATTATCAAAAACTAAATTTCCAGCCTTTTCCAGGTTTGTATTTGGCGCTGGTGATACCCAGTGTTGTATATCTTTAAACTTCAAATCATTATTTTTAAGATAGATATCTTTAAAGTAATCTATGCTATTTCCATGACTGCCTTTCACCCTATTATATCTTTCAATTTCTACATGCTCTACTATCTTACCGTCTTCTAAGACACAGTAACCACCGTCATGCCAACTATACAGGCCAACAATTCTAATGTTTTTGTTTTTTTCCATTTATTCTTCCTTGTTCTTGTCTATGTTAAAACAGAGTATCGTTCAACCCACGGACCTTGAGGATTAACTGAGGTTTCATTTGATGCATAAAGTATATGTAATCCTAGGCTATCAATCATATGTTTCATATCGCTTGGATAGAAAGGATATAAGTGTCCATACCAAAGCCTAGGACCGTCTGGTTCGACTGGTATCTCAATATGTAAAAAAGTACCTTTTTTGCAAGCATCTACTATCTGCTTAAGACCTACTAATGGGTTTGATAAGTGTTCCAATACATGATAACATACTATAAGATCGCTATTTGCTAGATCTATTTTTTTTGTACCGCCATTATTTAAATCAAAAACATTACAGTTGAAACCTAAATGATTTGCCAATTTGACATTGTAGTCATTTATATCGTAACCAATTTCACTCATACCTCTTTTTCTATAAAAGTTTTGTAGTTTTGGCACCCTGAAGCCTATTTCACAAAAATTTTTAAATTCTTTGAGGTTATGGTGTTTTTGAACAGCATCTATCTCTGATATCCTGATCAAGTCTATCTCTTTAATATCCGATATTGAATTCTTAAGCTTTTCTATCATTGCAGCATCTGTGTCTTCTAATTCTAAGTCTATGCCACGTGATCGCTGTAAAAGATAGTTATTTTTTGTCTTAATAGGCAGTAATGTTTTTCTTTTCCCCCACGGGAATTCTATTTCTACCATTTTAAAATTCTTACTATCTCTAACTTCCTTCCACGAATTTTCATTATCTCTATTTTCTTTTAGAAAACCGCGCTGTTCTGTGAGAAGTAATTTTAGATTTCCATCATTTTTAATATTTTTAAGTTCAAATGTCATTTAATCAGAGTCTCCTTTTGAAACTGCACCAGGTATATCATACCAGTCTAAATCTTTTCTAACTTCTTTGTTTTTTTCCCAAGCTGCTTTCATTACTGTTGGATTAATGCCTAGTTCTTCTGATCTCTTAATCATTGCGTTTAAATCTTTGGGAAAACACTTACCCCCAAAACCAAAGTCACCGTCATGCCCAGGAACATCAATATGAGAATTGCCAATCCGCCCATCTGTTATAAACCCTTCTAATGCTTTATTCCAGTCACCATCAATAGCTTTGCACACTTGTTGCATTTCATTCATAAATGAAACCTTCGTTGCAAAGAAGCAGTTTGCCATGTATTTTATTAGTTGTGCAGTACCGAAGTCTGTTTTAATTATTTTTGTGTATGGAAATTTTAATCTATATAGATCTTCAACTTGTTGTAATGCTTCTTCACTGTTACTACCAAGCACAATACGCGATGCATTTATAAAATCTAATCTTGCTTTTCGCTCTGTTAAAAATTCAGGATTAAATACAAAATTTACATACGGATCATCCTCATACTTCTTTGCTAATTTTTCTGTGGTTCCGGGTACAACAGTTGATTTTATTACTAGTGTTTGTTTTTTCTGTCTAAAAGTAAAACTCATAAATTCATCAACAACACTTTCAACTATTGATAGATCGCATTCTCCCGATTCATACATTGGTGTTGGAACGCATACAAATACTACGTCACACTGGAGTGCTAATTCTCTCAATCTATGTGTTGATCGTTTAGGATCTTTGTCATAAATCATTATGTCATCAGCGTGCAAAACAAAACCGTGTATAATCGCTGAACCTACGAACCCATTACCTATTATCCCTATTTTCATTTTTCCTCACATGTATCATCGAAACTATTAATTAGTGATATTATACATTCGTAATAACGAAAATTACATCTTTCATTAGACAAATAATCATAATCAATGTTATCAATATGAGTTTTTCTATTTTCTTTACTAGAGTAGAAACTTAGTGCTTTTAATAAATCATCGACGCTATTAATTTCAAAACCATATTCTTTGCATACTTCGTTAATAGCGCCACCGTCTTTATGATATATCACTGGGAGACCGCAAGAAGCTGCTTCTATATGATGCATTCCGCATGCTTCGAATCTTGCGCCTGTTATATATAAGTTATGAGCCCTTAAAATATCACCAATCTTTTTTCCGTATACAGGAGGTATTATTTTTGTGGCTTTTGGTGTATATCCGCTAGGATATCTACCTAAATAGGTGAATTCTATATTATTGTTATTCTGGCAGATCTTATCCATTGCAATATACATGTCTAACCCTTTCATGGGATTATCTGACCAGTGATGTGTAACAACTTTTAACTTAGTGTTTTTTTTATCAGTGGTGTCTTCAGGATAAAAATAATCTAGGTTGCAACCATTTACAATTACGCTATCCTTTCTTTCTTTTCTGTTATAACCGTGTCCCATATAATGATTTTTCACCCATTCACTAATAAAGATTGTGTGATCAACAAATTGGTTTGCATGCAATAATGTTTTTATTCGCCATGGTGGGTCATGCGGTGAAAGACCGTATGCATGTCTTGCAATATCAGTATCGTTTATTCTTTGTATTACTGGCGTTTTTTTATATTTTTGATATTCTAATATTTGTTCAATGCCTGGGTGGTTGTTATCGCTTCTAGGCTCAAACATAAATATTAGATCAATATTATTTTCAAAATTAAAGGTAACATCGATACCTTTTTTAACTAAATAGTAATACAAGCTTGTGATGAAATGACTTCCTCCACCCCAAGCTTGTTCCTTAATTGGTCTGTTGAATAGTATTTTCATTATATCAGTTATTTTTTTCTATTAAGACTTGACCATAATCAATTTCTGAGTCTGGTATTAGTCTATCATCAAAAAATATCCTTCTATCCATAAGAATCAACTCCTTGTCGAAGTCTAATATTTCATTAATCAATTTTGAACATTCAATATCTTGTTGGTCTCTTTCACAGTAGTCATCAAAAAGAACTAGCTTGTTAAATCTACTCTTAGTATTTTCCCAATCGCTCTTTACTGATTCATATCTATGATCACCATCAATATACACAAAATCAAATTTATTTTCTGGGTTGTTAGTAAAATAATCATCTGATGTTGATTGTACGAATTCAATTTTATCAAACCAAGCTTTTGGAAATATTTTTGACAATTGTTCTAAAAAGCTCTTGTCAAAGTTTGGATCGACAGATACAATCTTACCGTCGATCCCATGATCACACATTGCTTTTGCCATACAAAAAGTAGAATAACCTCTACCAAAACCTATTTCTAATACAGACTTTATTTCTTTTTTTCTAACAAGGTAATACATCAATATTCCTCTTTCATAATTTGGGCGAAAAAAGCAGCCTGCGCTTTTATAAAGTTTATGATCTAGGCTCCTATTCTTTTTTGCTGTATATTCCCCGATGATGTCAAAGTCACCCAGGACAATATCCTCCATAAAAACTCCAAGATCATTAAGTTTTTCTTTTATTAATATTTTTTTCAATTTAGTCTCCTTTAATAATTCTATGACTGTCACTATCAAAATGTTGTGTTGAGAACTCAAACAGTTCAGTGTCTTCTAAAGCTTCTATTCGATGTCGCAAACCTCGATAAACATGGAAATTCTCTCCAGGCTCTAATATTACTGTTTCTGCATTAGTAATGTCATCGCTTTCTGAATAAAATACTTTTATTTTTCCAGACTGGATATAAAATACTTCATCTTTAATTTTATGATAATGCCACGAACAACATTTTCCTCTTACAAAGTATAATAGTTTACCACAGTATTCTTCAGAATTGTGGATCCACTTTTCAAAACCCCAACCTTTTGGGACAAATTTAATTTCTTGTGTTGAAGAAGTCTTCATCTTTAATTCCTTTGTCGTCAATATAAATGTCGCCTGATGGTTTCCCTAAAAATAGTTTATGATATTTTACACCCCAACTATTCAATTGTTTATCTGTAAAGTCATAAAACATTTGATGTGCTTTATCACTGTTGTTGTTGAATCTACCCATTCCTCTAGCTGTCTGAAAGATAATTGTATTACCTTTTGAATAGAGACTATTTATTATTTTAATTCTACGTTGAATGGGTTTTGCTAATTGGTAATCACCTTCTACTAAAGTACAGATGGTGCCATCGATGTCAAAAACATATGTCATTTAAATCCTCTTTTTTTATTGCATACGTTCCTCTTTTAGTGACAGCAAAAGAAGCACACTTGTTAGCAAAGATTACACTTTTTTCTAAACTACGAGTTCTTAGATATTTAAAAACAAGCGCAGATAAAAATGTATCGCCTGCACCAGAAACATCAAACATTTCAACTGCTTTTGACGGATATGTTTTTTCATTGTATAGTGCGCCTTTTTTACCGAGTGTTAAAATTAAATCACAACTTTCACTAATAGTGTTTTTGCACTTACTGTGTTCTTTTTCGTTAAGCTTTAAAATGCAATTACTATAGCAAGAAACATCAGGCTTTTTTGTATCAACAAATATTGGGAGACGTGGATAAACTTGCTTAAGGTAATCTATAGTTTGAACAGCTAAGTTATAAGGAATAAAACCCTTGTTATAATCTGATATTATTATTGCATCAGGAATAAAATGTTCATCAGGAAAATAACTAAATTTCATTGGTTGGATTTTTGTGTCTCTGTCGACACGAACTACATGCTGATTAAATCTTTCATCAACATATCTAGTTTTTATTATTGCTTCAAAGTTTTGTATTGCAAAACATTCAATACCTAGACCTTCTAAATTTTTCTTTACGTTGCCCGCCATACCGTCAAACTGTTCTGATCTAGATACTTTCAAGACTGGTACTGGAGCTTCTGGACTAATTCTATCTACCGTGCCATAACAAAAGTAGTCATGACAAACTTCGCCTATCAATAATACTTTTAATTTTTTTTGTTGTTGAATATCCTTTGACATAATTAAATATTTTTACCTCACTAATATCTTGGCCTACAACATCTTCAGGTTTATAATCGCCACCTTTTACTATGATGTTAGGTTTTATTTCTTTTATTATATTATAAGGTGTGTCTTCACTAAATACAATTACTTGGTGTACATATCTTAAACTTTCTAAAAGTAGTTTTCTATCTTCTAAATTATTTATTGGGCGATCTTTACCCTTTAACCTTCTAATACTTTCATCGCTGTTAAGACCTACAATTACTGTTTCACCAAGCGTATGACAGTACATTAAAAGCTTTATGTGACCTCGGTGCAACACATCAAAACACCCATTAGTAAAAATTATACTACCAGACACAATTCCCTCTCAATTAATTTTACTATTTTATTCCAATCATGATTTTTTGCATCTTCCTTACAGTCCGGACAATTTATTTTTAAACCGCAAGGACCATGAGAAGATATATCAACATTAATATTTTGTGGGTATGCTACCATTTTTGCTGCTTGGTACCCAGTTATTATCACAACACTCTTTGTTTCAAAAGCTGTTGCAGCATGAACCAGTCCGCCTTCTGAGCTTAGGAATAGTTTAGAGTATCCTATCATGGCAGCAGTATTTTTAAAAGTAGTACGGCCTGTCCAGTCTATAACGCCTTCAAGTAATTTTGAGCCGGGTAACCCGACTTGAACAAAAGCAATTCTGTCTTTAAGCTTATTAACTATTTTTTGCCATTTTTCAAATGGATAAACTCTGTTTGGTGTATAGTCAAAATTTGAATTTGGTTCTATTGTAATAAATCTTGGTATTGCTTCCTCTTGATAAAGTCTAAACATGCTTGAGAGCTCTTTTTTAAACCAGGTATCTTTTAAGTCTGGTGTTAAATAACATTTTAATTCCGGGTTTTGTATATTATACAATTCGCAGTATTGTTCGATAATGTGTCTATCTGTTCTATGGAATGCTTTTTCGGGTGTATCTTTTTTACAATAATTTGCATTAGAGTTGTTAAGTACCAATGGTAATACAAAGTTGCTATTTTTTGCTGGTGTGTTATAGTCTAAGCAAAAGTCACTATTATCTTCAAACATTTCAACGTCTTTTGAAATAAATCTAAAAAAGTTACCATACTGCTCAACAGGCATTAATTTTACATGAATTCCAGTTTGTTTAATAATTTCTCTGGCTACTGCTGTCCAACAAAGATATCCACCTAAGCCCATTAAAATAACTCCTCATATTTCCTTACTACATTTTTAATGTCAATATATTCATTATTAATTAAAATATTTCTACTTAAATCCACACCATCAATTCTTAAATCGTACGGTCTGTCATAATTTGTTAATTCGTAGTTATAAAGATTATTCTCTTTTATGACAATACCATTGTTTTTAACTATTTCTTTTGTACCGCCAGAATCTGTACATATCACTGGGCAGCCTTGCGATAATGCTTCAATAACAACATTTGGACAATGATCTAACCACGCAAGATGCAAAAACCAATCTGCAATTGAATATATTTGCAGGCACATGTCATGAGTCTGGTGACCTAAATAAACTATATATTTATTATCAACTACAACATCTGGATTATTTCCCAATATAAGCAAGACATCATTTTCATTACGATGATTTAAAAAAAATTCAATATTCTCTTTAAGTCTTTTCTGTCGATGCCAGCTAGCTGAACAAACAAAAATTCTATCAAATGAATTCTTTATTGAAAGTACTTTCTTGTCCCAACTTTTTATTTTATTTAGTGCTATTCCATTATGAATGACAGAGCCTGGAGTTTCACCCCACCATTTTTGAGTCATGTTTTTATCAAATTGTGATTGCCATATTACATGATCACAGTTATCATAAGCCCACTTTATTTTAGAATTATGTGTTTTAAACTCTTCAGGCTTAAACCAGATACCGTCTAACCTAAGTAAGAATTTTTTCAATGGATTTGGAACAGTTGCAGGTTCAATAAAGCACAAGAAGATATCATAGTTGCTTGGACCAACTATTTCATGTCCGTTATCTGAAAATGCTGAAGCAATTCTATGTGCAAAAGTATTAGGGCCAGAGCTGGAACTAAAATTTACATTTGAAAAGTGTATTTTCAAGCCTACAACTCCGGGGATTTGTAATTTTCATCAGTTAAATGTCTATTTTTTCTTTTGCTTCCTTTTTTACATAAGATATTAATTCTATACTTATTGTAAAGATCTTTGTACTCATCTGACGTTTCTATTATTTCCCATCCTGTTATATCTAGCATTGACTTACATGCTGTCTTTGAGGGGTGAAAAATACATGTTTGGGGTGCACCAACATCTAGAGTTGAATATGGTTTATAGTGCACTTCAATCACATTCTTATCAATAAGATTATCGTCCCTCGTTGTTGACGATTCAAATATCATATAAGCATTTTCATCAGCAATGTCATGAAGTTTTCTTAACTGACTCATTTGATCTGTATTGTGATAAATTACACCCGCATAGAAAATTAACCCATACCTTTCTTTTGATTTAAAATTATCAAAATCTTGATAGTGCATATCAAATTTTTCTGTTTTTATTGATGTTACCCATCTATAGTTTTGTTCTAAAAACTTGTGTGAATTTCTAAATTTATTAGGAGCTTCAACACAAGTTATACTCTTTGGTTCATGAAGATCGATTACTGATGTGTGTATCCCATGCTTTGGTCCGATTTCAAAATATTTAATATCACTGCAATCAATACCAGTATTAGCTAATGCCCTCTGCGCAAATATTAGTGTTGCGCCGCCTTCTTGTAACATTGTATCTTCTAAACTTGCGTTTATCAGTATGCCGTCTTTTTTAAACTTCATTAATATAGCCTCTGTCTCTTAGAAATTCTGCTTCATTTTTTTGAAATATTGCGTCATTTGATTGAAATGTTTCATTTTTAATTGCGATAGTGTAATGATACATCACTCTTGGTTCAAAATGCCAGTTACCCTTAGCGCAGTGTAGCACAGGAAGGTATATTGCCTGATCGCCTATTCTTTTAAAATATTCGCCATCTGCCCCTCTAAAGTTTTGATCGTCTACATTGTTAATTATTTTTTTTCTAAAAGTTTTAAAGTGAGAACTAACCCAAGGATGTTTGTAGGGGTTGGCATCTTTTGGTAATTTAGAAGAAATATTGTGATCTGTAAAAGACCAACGATGGGCTGTCCACAAAACATCGACATTTAATTCGTTGTATTGATTGTTAAGTATTGCGAAACAATCAATTTCTGTGAGCCAGTCATCTCCGTCTAGGCGGCATACAATGTCATTATCATCACATTCATCAAGCATTTCTATGATATTTGCTACTTCCCACTGTTTACTTTTGTTTGTTTTTACTACTATTTTAGATTGTAGACTGAATGCATCAATTATATTATTTATAATTTTTCGTGTATTGTCAGTGGACATGTCATCACGAATTATTATTTTCCAATTACTATAGCTTTGTGATATCACAGATAACAAACTTTGCATTATTGTATTTTCTGCGTTAAAACAAGGCATGATTATGACAAATCTATTTTGGTTCAATTAAAATCTCCTAACTCTTTTTCCATTTTACTTCCTTGACTTAATCCAATTTTTAATCAGTTCGGGATGAAATGAATCAACCTTGTACCAAGGTGTTGGTTTATTAAAATCTACTCTTGAGTGAAAAACCCAACCGCCTAATTCATTATTCATTTTTTTTGATAGATTTACAATTTCTTCATCGCTTACTGCTGACCAACTTTTATTAAAAAACATATTGTTTTCGGGTATATCATCAATTGCTTTATTGTACAAACTTGCCCAGTGTTTACTCCAGTAATTCTTATATGTATACATTTTTCGCTCAATGTCAAACCAAGAATAATGATGAACTGATGGTAATTCTCTTATTGCAGCATCGATAAATTTTTTATAATTTTCTAAGTTATTTTCTCTAAAATTCTTATCAACAAGTATTTGTTGCCTTACTTGTTCATGCGCTGGGGTATAAAAGTTCATGTGAGCAACAGGCTGATAATCATCTTCATACACATAGTCACAACCGTCAGATCCCAAAGAATAAACATTACCTTTTTCATCATATGCTCTGTGTTGTGCAGGAATGTCGTGGGTGATATGTGTGTCATTCCTTGATAATCTCCATTTCCATGGATTAACATCAACTCTGACCTTATCCTCCTTCCCCCAGTAATCAATTACGGGAAGGCATACAATCTTTACCGACTTTGGTATTTGTCTGGCTAGTTCTTTAACCTTTTCGTAGTCATTTTCATGGACAACCTCGTCAATATCCATTTGCCAACACCAGTCGCCTTTGCAAAGTGAACGGGCTGCTGCTTTTTGTTGTCCATCAAAAACTGCAAACCTATAATCATTCCAGTCTCTTTTAACCTGGTATACTTTGAGTTTTTCTTCACTTTCAGCTAAAAATTGAAGTGCTTCCCAAGTTCCGTCGTCAGAACCTCCGTCAACAACAATAACTTCGTCACAAAATCCTAACAACGAATGTATTGATGCTTGCCACGGGTAATCACTTTCAATTACATTTTTTGTTGTCGTATAACCGCTTAACACGATATCTCTTTCAATAAAACTTGTTATTGTGTTCCAAAAAACTTGGGGTCGACTTAATAGATACTCTTCAATTTCATCAACATCACCTGCAAACCACGCTTCACTCATATGTTGAACATTGTCATTAATCAACAACTCTAAACCTAGAAGTGAAGCTTCTATTACTGTTCTTGGACATGTGTCACCGCCAAGAGGATGAAATGACAATCCGTGAAACTCTGA